>Ga0302326_10002327_pt1 | contig 46516 bp, 37 predicted proteins | sample Palsa_T0_3_FD_202264 | JGI IMG/M metagenome (GOLD analysis project Ga0302326, IMG submission 202264) | Peat permafrost microbial communities from Stordalen Mire near Abisko, Sweden - Palsa_T0_3 | ecosystem: Environmental > Terrestrial > Soil > Palsa > Peat permafrost | place: Sweden: Abisko... | reverse complement strand
TAACAGATGTGGATTCCAAATTCATCTCTCCCCGGAATTTGCCTGCTGTGCCCTCGAGATTTCCATCTATCGTTGCACCGCTGAAGCTTATTTCACCAAGTGCCTGAAATCCCTTGCGCATGTAAACATTGCCCTTAACGGAGATCGAGTGCGCGCTTAAGGAGCGGTTGCTTGCTTCGATATCGAGTATAGGTGGATTGTTGAACTCTCCACCCTCGCAGTTGAGATCGCCGCTGATTTCGCCTCTGACCAGCCCTACTTCGCCCTTAGCCCGGAATCCATTTCCCAGCAGTACATTCCCCGTTACTGTAATGCCGTGCGCCGTCAGCGCATAGCCAGTGCCCTCGATTCTTCGCAAAGGCGGATTATTGAAAATTCCGCCGCTGCAGTCGAGGATCCTTCCGATTTGAGCAGCGTCCAGTCGCACTTCACCTTCGGAACGAAAAGGATATTTCAGGCGAATGCCACGTGCGACGCTAGCCAAGCTTGCGTCTAACGCTGCCATTCCGTTTACTACTCCCGTTAGCGGACGATTTTCAAATGTCCCGCCAATGCAATCGAGTTGGCCTGCGATTTGTATGCCGCGCAGGGATACGCTTCCATTTGCCTGGAATTGATCACTCAACATGAGGCTTCCACCTACGTCTGCGCCCTCGACGTTCATCGCCGAGGAATTGCCCGCGGCATTTTGCAGAAATGGATTTGCGATCTTTGCACCACGGCAGTCAAGGTCGCCAACGATTTTTGCGCGGGCAAATCGAACCTCACCTTCCACGCGAACTCTATGGAGAAAGGCTCCTCCGGTTACATTAATGCCGTCTGCATTCAGAGCTACGCCGGATTCGGCGGCTCCATTTAGCTGAGGATTGTGAAATGTACCGTCAGAGCAGGTGAGATCGCCTCTTATGTGCGCCCGCGATAATCGCACTTCGCCTTCGGCGTGGAAACCGCTGCTGAGCAAAACTCCACCGCCGAAAGTAGCGCCGTCTGCGGAGAGGGCTCGGCCGCTTCCCTGCATACCTCTACGAATTGGGTTGATGAATGTGCCTCCGCTACAGTCGAGATCTAGCCCAATTCGTGCGCGGTGCAGGCGGACCTCTTGCTCCGTTCGGAAACCGTTCCGGAGCGTGATTCCCCCTTTAACCTCTACTCCGTCAGCCTTAATTCCATATGCCCACGTGCCGTCAAAGAACAACATCGGAATTTGAGTTGCCTTTAGAATGGTCTCGTGGGTTATTCGACAACGGATCAGTGCAAGGGCAAAAGGCACATTTACTTGGGAAAGGTCGAGCGTCCCAACTAACTTGGCACCGTAAACATAAATCCCCTTTGGGTCAATAAATTTCCTTGCACTCCGGTCAATACATAGCCAGCGAATAATTTCCATGCGAATTTGTCTTAGTCCGCTCCACTCGGTTGCATTACCCGGATCATTCGCGGGGTCAGCGTCATTGTTATTTGGGCCGCAGATAGCGAAGCAACCACTCGGGACGGCCTGAGCGAGGAGAATTTCCGTAGCGGTCAAATCGCCAAAGTGTTCGCGGGCAAGGGACTCAAGAGAGGGCACAGGAGAATTGTTATAACATCGTTTATGGCTTCTTCATACTGGCGCGGAACGCCGAATACGATGTGAGATTCTCCGCTCCGAAGGGTGTCCGACCCTTTCGGTCTTAAGGGTCGGGGGGTATTTCTCTTTCGTTATGCAGCAGACAAACTAATGAAAGGACGAACCGCAGGCTGAACGTGCGGAGGAAGAAATGACCAGTGGGCCAGCCTTTTAGCCGGGTTTGAATTTTCGGTCGGGTGGCGTCCCGTTTACGTTCTTTGTGAAGGACACGGGCTTTCCGCTTTGAAGCTGGGCTGGGATACAGTTCTCCCCGACAATCTCAAAGAGGTGGGGGAGAGTTGGACATTTCCTTGTGTCGTTCTATCTTGTCCACTAGTGTGACACGGGCTGCAATGCCCGCTCAACACCTTGGGGATCGCGCGCGATGACAGTAAGGTACGCTTTCGCTGGTTGGTCCGGCTCGGACCGGCCCTGTTCCCAATCCCGCAGAGTGCCGAGAGGGATGTGGTAGCGCGCGGCAAACTCCTCCTGAGTCAGGGCGAGGGCGCGACGGAGGGTTTTGACGCGCGGAATGCGACGCAGTCGGCCTAGCCGCGCAGCGGTGAGCGGCGGGTTTTCCGGGTCGCGGGCGGCGGCAGCCTCGATTTCCGCGGCGCTCAGCGGAGCAAGGGGCGGAGCGTCCAGCGCTTCCTCGGTGCCATCTGACTTGATTCGGACAACGGTGCCGTTACGGCGCATTTTCGCGATGGTAGATTTCTTGCTCATTTTTTGTGGCCCGGCGAGCTGAGATGATTCTGATCCGTTCCGCCCGCTCGGTGTAAACAACGGTCAGTATCTGGTCGCTGCCCAAACCGAGTAGGATGATCCGTTCTTCACCGCAGTCTTCCCGCAGGTCGATCCACTCGACGGCGAACGGGTCGCGAAAGGCCAATGTCGCCCGGGCAAAGCTCACGCCATGATGGCGATCATTCTCGGCGGCCTCGCTATCGTCCCGCTCGAATTCCAGATTCATATACTACGGGATATCAGTAGTGCTGTCAAGCGTATCGAAGAATGGTATTATCCGCCAGTCTGAACCGGTTTGGTAGCAAACCGATAATAGGGCAGATCATCCCCCTCCGATTTCAATGACAACGAAGCACTGGCAGAGAGAACTTGCGTGAGATTTTAAATCGAAGCGAAGGAGAAGAATACATGGCTCAATCATGGCTCGGGCAATCGAACCGCCGAGCTTTCCTATCCGGAGTTGGCGCGATGGCGGCATTCTCTCTGGCGAATGTGGCGCCAGCCGAATCCGGCCAAGAGGGCGCATCGCGGACCGCGGGAGCGCCCGGCGCCGCGTCTCGGATTCCTGACACCGATGAGCAGCGAATCAGCGATCTGGTGACCGGGAATCACATCTTGTTTGACCAAGGCGTTGTCGATGGGTTCGGGCACCTTAGCGTCCGTTCGGTCAAGGACCCGACGCACTTCTTCATGTCTCAGTCACGAGCGCCGGGACTCGTGGCGAGGGACGACATTATGGAGTTCGATGCGGACAGCAAACCGATCGACCAGCGAGGCCGTCCGATGTACGGAGAGCGCTTCATTCATGGCGAAATTCTTCGCGCTCGAGCGGATGTCCACTCCGTGGTTCACAGCCATTCGTCTGCCGTCATCCCCTATACCGTCACGGGCGTCGCGCTGCGCCCGATGATCCATACGGCGGGATTTATTCCCGAGCATGTGCCGACGTTCGAGATTCGGGACGTGGAGGGAGAAGACAACGGGATCCTCGTACACAACACCGTGAGCGGGGCCGGCGTGGCCAAGGCTCTGGGGAATTCTCCTCTCGTCCTGATGCGAGGACACGGAATGGCGGTGGTGGGACCGAGCGTCCGGCATGCGGTGTATCGCGCGATCTATACCCAACTGAATGCCCAGATCCAGCTTCAGGCCATGTTGATTGGCGCGGGTAAAATCATTTTTCTGAATCCCAAGGAAGCGGCGAATGTCGATGCCACCAACGAAGGGGGGTTATATTCGGAAAGGCCCCGGCAGTGGGATCTGTGGGTGGCTGAAGCGAAAGTGAGTAGCTCGGGGCTGATGGAAGCTGCAAAGCCGTAAGGCGGCACGGGCGGGGGGCCCGTTTGGATTTCGCAAGATCGTATCCGCTTCACAGTTTTTTCTACCATGCTTGTATTTTAACTGAAATTTAATATATTGAATCGGTGAATGCTCTGTCCTTGACGCGGGTGCCCGGTTCGTTCGACATGAGAGGGCCGGGGGGGGTGAATTCCCTCTTGTTCTGTGGCCACTAAACTCACGAATAACCACAAACCGACAGGCTGAAGCCCGTCCTACTTACCTCTTTTTCGCTTGCGGTTGCGGTTTCGGTTTTGACGTTGGCACGGGGGAGGATTTTCCTGGCGCCATGCGGTGCGGCTGGATTTTAGGTGGAGTCACCGGGCCAGCGGCAGCGGCCGGCTCTTGCTTGGATCCCGGCTCGCCTTTCTTCTTGGGCTTTTCCGGTTTTTTCTTTTCTTCCACTTTTTTGGGCGGTTCCTTTATGCCGGCTAATTTTCGCAGAATCTTGGCGTGTTCCTCGGGCTTGCGGGCGCGGCCGAGGAGCTGCAACTGGAAGAAATCTTCCACCACTTTATCGAATTTCGGGCCGCGCTCCATGCCGAGCGCTTCGAGCTCCGCGGCCACGCCGGGCAGCGCTTGGCGGATCGGTTTCCATTTGCTGAAATAGGTTTTTATCTTTCCCACGGCTTTCGCGTTGTTGGATTCGGCCAGGATGTAGGCGAGCAAATCGAGCGGCGCTTTTTCCAGGAACGCGTAGGCGTCGCGCGGGGACGCCGTCTTGGGGCCGGAGAGGAGCTTCACAAGTTTCAAGGATTCCGGCTCGACCTCTTGCACCCCACGCAATTCCGAGGCAGGCAGCGACATGCGACCCAAGACGGATTTGCGTTCGCTATCTTTGAGGCGGCCGAGAATCGCCACAGTCACCGGGGCGAACAGGCGCGGGCGCAGTCCGGACGAAACCATTTCTTCGCGCACGCGAATCAGCCGGTTGATGGCTTCATAATCGGGGTGGCGTTTCTCCAAGAGCGGATGCACCACGCCCATCAGGCGGTGCGATTCCCAGGATTTCAGCACTGCGGCGGGCTTCTCTTCGCGGGCCACTTGGCGGAACTCGCTGCCGGAATCTTCCTGGGAAATGGTCGCTTGCAATTCGCGTTCGAGCGCCAGGTTGAACCAGTCCGATGTGCGCGACTCCATCTTGAAGCCCATGCGGGCCTCGTAACGCAGCGCGCGCAAGAGGCGAACAGGCTGGTTCGTGAAGCTGTGAATCGACAAAGCGCGAATTTCGTGGCGTTCGAGATCGGCGAGGCCATTGGTTGGATCGAGCAGCAAGCCGCGCGAATTGGGATTCAGGGAAATGGCAATGGCGTTGACGGAAAAATCGCGGCGCCGCAGATCTTCCATGATGGTGGAAAATCGCGAATCGGGTTTTGCTCCGGGGCGCGCGTAGATATCCTCGCGCGCGGCCGAAATGCTCGCGTCCACTTCCCCGGAGAGAACCAACTCCGCGGTGCGCAGCGTTTCGTCCTCGCGCATCACTTTCGCTCCGCCCTTTTCCAGCTCGCGGACGACGCGCGCCGGATTTCCCTCGATAGTGAAGTCCAAATCGCGGATGGACATTCCGGAAACGACGTCGCGCACCGCGCCGCCGACCAGATACAGATTGGCCGCGGCCTCGGTGGCAAGTTCCTGGATGCGGACCATGGCGGCGCGCTGTTCCGGGGAGAGCCGGCTCTCGAGTTGGAACATGTAATCAGGCATGCGTTTACCGTCCTCGGCCGGAGACGCCGCTCACTTCTCCGCGTCCCCGTACCCGATCGAATTTATCGCGCCACGGAAACTCTCATTACGTCCGTGAATTGGTTTTCGTCCTTCACGCCCGCGGGTGATGCGCTTTGTAAATTTGTTTCAAGCGCTCCTCGACCACGTGCGTGTAAATCTGAGTCGTGGAAATATCCGCGTGGCCCAGCATCAGCTGGACCGAGCGGAGGTCCGCACCTCCTTCGAGCAGGTGCGTGGCAAAACTGTGGCGCAGCTTGTGCGGCGTGAGGCGCCCGCGCAAGCCTAGGCGCACTCCATAATCGTGCAGGATTTTCCAGATGCCCACGCGGCTGAGCCGCCTGCCGATCCTCGTCAAAAAGAGCACTTGATTGTGCGGCGGAGGCGCCGAAGGCCGCGCGAATTTTGGACGACCCTGCGCCAACCATCGCTCGACGGCCTCGATAGCCTTGCGTCCGATGGGCACCAGGCGCTCCTTGTCTCCCTTGCCAATGCAGCGCACGCAGCCGATGCGCATATCGATGTCGGAAATGCGGAGGTTCAGCAGTTCGGAAACGCGCAGCCCCGTGGAATAGAGAACCTCGAGCATGGCCCGGTCGCGCACTCCGATAGGCGTTGCCAGGTTCGGCGCCTCCAGCAACTTGTTGATTTCGTCGGCGCGGAGATACGTGGGCAGGCTGCTGCGGATTTTCGGCGACTCCAGATTTTCTGTCGGGTCCGTTTCAACCATGTTTTCCATCATCGCGAATTTGTACAAACCGCGGAGCGAAACCAGAAATCGCGCGACGGAGCGGCTGTCCAGCTTTTCCTTGTACAAATTGGAAAGAAAATCGACCACGTCTTCCCGGTTGACGTCTTCCATGCGTTGCTTTTGGCGCTTGCGCAGAAATTCCGCGAACCGCCTGAGGTCGCGGCCATAGGCCAGGATCGTATTCTGCGCGAGGCCTTTCTCGACGCGCAAATAGCTCAGGAAAACATGGATGGTCGATTCCATAATTTTCTACGCTACGAACCCTTGCTTCCCGATTCCGCGGCGCCGGCCGGATGAAAGGCAATGCCGTAGACTTCGCTGATTTCGGTGCAACGCAACGCCCAGGCAACCAAGAGGTACGTCAGCGTCGCAGAGCCGATCAGGGCGATAAAAACGGCCAGCCGGGGCAAGAAATGCTCGATGCTGTCAAACTGCGAATACCGCAGCGTGGTCCAGCAGACCGCCCCCATCGCGCCCGCGCAGACGGCTATTTTCGCCAAGGACGCCGCGATCTCGCGTGTTCCCAGCCGCCCAAATCGCAAGCGAAAAATAACAAACAAAGTGAAAACATTGAAATACGCGGCCAGGACGCTGGCGAGCGCGGGGCCGCCGTTTTTTAGTTTTGCAAAAAAGTAAGACAAAAAAATGACGTTGAGCAGGACGTTCGCCAGCATCGCCAGCACGGCCACGCGCACAGGTGTGTGCGTATCCTGCGTCGAATAAAACGCCGGGACGATCAGCTTCACCGCCGCAAACGCCGGCAGCCCCATCGAATAATACAGCAGCGCCCGCGCCGTCAGCCGGGTGGACTCCGCCACGAACCGCCCGTGCTGGAATAGAACCTGCACAATCGGCTCGCGCAGGATCACCAGGCCGACTGCCGCCGGAATGGTTATAAAGGAAACGATGCGGAGAGCAAATAGAAACGTCCTCTTCATCCCTTCGTGGTCCCCGGCCGAGGCTTGGTGCGACATCATCGGGAGAATGGCCGTCGCAACGGCAATGGCGTATCCGCCCAGAACGAGTTCGGTCACGCGGTCCGCTACGTAAAGAGAAACCAGACTACCCTCAGGCATCACCTTGGCGTTCGCAAAAATCGTGTCCACAAGCAAATTAATCTGCGCGATGCCCATGCCTATAAACCCCGGGATCATGAGCCGCGCCACGCGCCGTACCCCCGGATCCGTAAACGATATGCCAAACTGAAAATCCATTCCCCGCTTGACCAATTGCGGAACCTGCAAAAAGAACTGAAAAATCCCACCCACGAGCACGCCCACGGCAAGCGCCGCCGCTGGGCTTGAAAAGTGCCTCCATACTACCGCTACAGAGAACACAATAAAGGAGATATTCAGCAAGATGGGCGAGGCCGCAGGCAGCCCGAAGATATGAAAGCAGTTCAAGATGGCCATGGCCATCGCCGCCATCCCAATGAACAGGATGTAAGGAAACATCAAGCGATTCAGATAGATAGCTTCGAACTGGATCTGATTCTTTCCGAACATGGAGAAGAACCGGACGAAGAGCGGTGAAAAGATGACTCCTAGCACGGCCAGCGCCGACAAAACCACGCAAAACGTCCAAAACAAACGGTTTGCGAACGCCCAAGTCTCCTCCTTGGTGCGATTTCTCATGTAGTCGGTGAACACCGGAATGAAGGAAGCCGTCATCGAGCCTTCCCCAACCAGGCGCCGAAGGACATTCGGAATCCGGTAGGCCAGGATAAAGGAATCGGCCAGTCCCGTCGTACCCAAGAGAAGGGTCAAGCGCTGATCGCGGACATATCCGAGTGTCCGGCTGACAACGGTGATGATGCTGATGATCGAAGCAGATTTGAGGATCTGCCGCTTATGGGTGGTGGTTTCGGTCAAAAGGTCGAGGCCCCCGATCTTAGCCCCCGTCCGCAGGATCAGTCTAAACCTTTGAAAAATATGCACTTGACAGCAAAAGATCGCTTAACATAACATAGTTGCGCTCGACTCGCAAGGCCCGCCCCGCGGGTCCCGTTCTGTGAAAGTACGCACCCCATCCTCCACACACAAGAAAGTCGTCGTGCGATTCCTCGATCGGACCGTCCTGCGCGGTTACATGAACCCCAGCAAGCTTGGCGATGCCGAGACGCTCGAGTTGCTGACGCCCGATGGGGAGCAGCGGAATTTTGCAGTGAAAGATGTGCGCAGTATTTATTTTGTGCGCGAATTCTCCGGTGATTACGAACCCGAACGCAAAGCGTTTCTCTCGCGTCCGAAACTGGATGGATTGTGGGTCCGCCTGAAATTTCGTGACGAAGAAACCATCGAGGGCGTCGTCCCCAATGATTTGCTCGCGTTGCTGGATCGCGGCGTGCAAATCACACCGCCCGATTTGCACGGTACAACGCTGAAGATTTTTATCCCGCGCAGCGCGCTGACGGAAATGACGGTGCTCGGAGTGGTGGGAATTGCGCGCCGCAAGCCTCCTGCCCCGCCCCAGCCGGGACTTTTTAATGATTAGCCCGTATTTCTCGTGAGCCATTTTTTCCACGGGAACGCCAATCTTTGGGTGGCGCAGGCTTCAGCCCGTGGCTTTTAGGCCTTGCACAGACTAACCCCCACAGGCTGAAGCCTGCGCCACCCAAAGATTGGCGTTCCCGGGCATCGACATTTACTGCAGGTGCTTTGAATTGATGTAAAGTGAGCGGCGGGCTGCTTGGATTTTGGAATAAGCCAACACGAATTTTCGAGGAGAGCGAGACATGAAACTCGGCGAAATGGCCGCGCGATTGGGCTGCAAATTGGAAGGCGGCGAAGCCGTGGAAGTTCACGGCGTGGCGGGGATCGAAAACGCGCAGGCTGGCGAAGTGACATTCCTCTCGAACCCGCGCTACGCGCGAGAGCTTGCCAAGACCCTCGCTTCGGCCGTGTTCGTGGACGAAAAAGTGGTCATCGAGCGCGGCCCTGGCGTGCCGCCGATCGCCGCGCTTCGCTCGAAGAATCCATATTTCGATTTCGCGCGGGCCATTGAATTGTTTTGTGCGCCCGTGGCGTATCCGCCCGGGATTCACCCGACCGCCGTGGTGGCCAAATCGGCGAAGATCGGCGAGGGGGCGCACATTGGCCCGCTCTGTTTCGTGGATGAGGGAGTAGAAATCGGGCGCAACGCGGTGCTGCACAGCTTGGTGACGATTTATCGCAACACGCGAATCGGCGACGATTTTCTGGCGCATTCGCAAACTGTGGTGCGAGAAGGCTGCACCATCGGGAACCGCGTTGTTTTACAAAACGGCGCGGTCATCGGCGCTGACGGGTTCGGTTTCGCAAAACGCGCGGATGGCCGCTGGCACAAAATCATGCAGAACGCGCCGGTCGTCATCGAGGACGACGTCGAAATTCAAGCGAATGCCTGCATCGACCGCGCCACCGTCGGAGAAACGCGCATCCGCCGCGGAGCCAAGATTGACGACCTCGTGCTGGTCGGCCATGCCTGCGAAGTGGGCGAGGACACGATTCTGTGCGGCCAAGTCGGCCTGGCGGGATCGACGCGCGTCGGAAACCACTGCATCCTCGCGGGGCAAGTGGGTTCCGCGGGACACATCGACATCGGCGACCGCGCCGTCATCACGGCGCAGACCGGATTGCATGCGGATGTTCCGCCGGGCACGATGTGGTCCAGCTCGCCTGCCATGGAAAATAAGTTGTACCTAAAAGTAGTCGCGGCGCTCAAACGCCTGCCTGAAATGCAGAAGCTGGTGCGCCGCCTTTCGGGAGAGTTGGACCAAAAGAAAACAGCCGATGGGTAAGGTGGACCAGGCTTCAGCCTGTTGGTTTTGGTCCAAGCTCACACAAAACCAAACAGGCTGAACAGGCTGCGGAAAAAGCATTTATTTTGTCATTCCGAGCGAAGCGAGGAATCTCTCTCGAGGTTGCACCGAAGAAAAGAAAGTGAGTTTCCTCGCTTCCCTAGGAATGGCAAAATCGCGGGAGACTTTTCCCGCGGCCCGTGAAGCCTGTCCCACTTATGTAGCAGGCTTCTGATCTTCGGGAAGTTCCGCGGCAACCGCGTCATGAACGCGTTGGGCGAGCTCATCGCGCTGCTCGACCGTGTACGCCGACGCATCGATCGGCTTTCCAAAACGCACCGTCACTTTTCCTGGCCGCACCTTGAGCGAGTTTTTTTTCATGATGCGATGCGCTCCGGCGCAGGCCACTGGCACAATGGGAATGCCCGCCTCGATGGCAATCGCGAAGGAACCCTTTTTGAACCGGCGCAAGCGTCCGTCCGCGCTGCGTGTTCCTTCGGGATAAACCAGGAAAGAAAATCCCTCGCGCATATATTGCACGGCTTGCTTGACGCTTTCGAGCGCGGCGTCGCGATTTTCGCGGTCCACGGGAACAAATTTCGCCAGCCGAAATGCCGTGCCGACGACGGGAATATCGAAAAGCGATTTCCTTCCCAGAATGGCGATGCGCCGCGGGATGGCGCCGACGATGGCCGGCGCGTCCGCGTTGCTGGTGTGATTGGCGGCGAACAGGCACACGCCCGGTGGGATGTTTTCGCGGCCCTGCACGGTTACTTTTTCTCCGGCCAACCACGTGGTGTAGACCACCAATTTCACACCAGCCCAATACATCAATGTCGCCGACTTCGTGATGAGGGTGAGCAAAATGAGCGGCGGCCCCAGGACAAGCGTACCGAGCGCCAGTGATATCGCGACAAAAGCGGTCCGTATCATCTCAGGGAGTGGTTACTCCGCGCAGAATGCCTTCCCGTATGCGCCGCTGCTTTTCCGTGGCGTTCGGGATTTCCGCGATCTGATATACCGCGTCCGTTTGCCGTCCGAGCGGAAACGAAAATTCCCGTTCTTCCCCGCCTCGGCGGACCTTGACGGTAACGCGTTCCTCGGGCTGGTGGTCGCGCAGCCATCGATCCGGCGAGCGCGGAAACGATTCGCCATTCAGCGCGATCACCAGGTCGCCCTCTTTCAAACCCGCTTCACTGGCCCCGCTTTCCGCGTCGACGGAAGTAACCAGAGTCGAGACTCCGCCATCATGATTGACGGAGAAACCGAGCGCTGCGCGGCGGTTGCTGGTATCGCGCAGGGTCCACCCAGCGCGCCCCAGAAAATCCGAGTAGGGAATTTCGTCGGTCCCCGACACGTAGCGCCGGAAAAAATCCGCCAAGTCCGCGTCCGCCGCGGGCGCTTTCTTGCGAATCACTCCTTCCATCACGGCGCGCAAACCATCGCTGTCATCATAGAATCGTCCCGCTTTGGCGTATTCCTCGTTGAGCGCGCGCAGGACGTCGTCGAGGCTGGCGCGGTTGTCGGTGCGGTCGCGGATCAGCAGATCGAGCAGCACACCGACGATCTGCCCCTTGTCGTAGTAGGAAATGCTTTCCTCGGGGCGCGTGTAGAGCGCGTATTTTTCGTACCACGCATCGAGGCTCGATTGCTCGACGCTCTGCCAGCGGTGCGCAGGACGGGACTGCAGTTCGCCGATCTGTTCCGCCAGGTTGCCGTAGAACTGCTGCGGCGACCAAAGGCCCGAGCGCAAAAGCGTGTAAGCGCCATACGTGTCCGTCACGCCCTCCGCGAACCACAGCGAGCGCGTCCACATTTCCCGGTTGTAATCCACCGGCTCGAGGGTTTGTGGCCGTATGCGCTTCACATTCCAGACGTGAAAGAATTCATGCGCCGAATAACTGGGCAATTGCGCGGGAACGTCCGCGGAAATGGCGGTGCAATTCATGTGCTCCATCCCGCCCCCGCCGAAATTATTCCCCACGTGAAACAGAAAAAGATATTCACGAAACGGCGCTTCGCCCATCAGCGACACTTCATAATCGACGATGCGCTTCAGCGAATCCACGAGCCGCCCGCGATCGCCCGAATCGCCGTGAACGACGATGCGAATGGGTCTCCCTCCGGCTTCCATGCGGAATTCATCGAAGCGGCCGATTTCCACGGGCGCATCCACAAGCGCGTCGTAGCTCGCGGCCACATAGGCGCCAGAACGATGCCCCGCGGGCGCTCCGGCCGCGTCCAGCTCGACCGCCGCGCGCCAGCCCTCCGGCACGTCGTCAAAATCCACTTTGGTATCCTCGGCGCGGCGGTCCGGCACGTACAACAGCACCATGGCAAAATTGAGGAAGGCGTGGTCCGCGTTTAACTGCGTCGCGAAAGGCCCCGGCTCGTCCCACAAAATGGGATAGGTCACGGTAACCGTTCCGCTCGCCGTAACGTCCCACGTTTGCTTATCGACCTTGCGCAGAGGAAGCGGATGTCCCTCCTCGTCCCGCGCGCTGACCCGCATCATGTGCGCGGAAAAATCGCGGATCTGATAAAGCGCGTTCCAAGCGGGCATTTGGACCGTGACATGATCGCGCACATTCGGAATGCGCATGGTCACCCCAAAAACATGCCGCTCAGGATGAGAGAGCGAAACCGTGTATTCGATGGTGGCGTGCGCGGGCCACGCAAAACAAAAAATACCCGCCAAAGCCGCTCCCCACCAAGGTTTTCTCATCTTTCTCTCTGCGTTCTCTGTATTAAAGATTCTTCGTCCGCGCCCCCGCCACTCCGATCCGCTTGCGAAGACGGAAATCTATCGACCGGTTTTCCCCACAGGAGCGTCGCGTTCCCGCAGCTTGCCGAGCAACTTCCCGCAAAGCCCGTCAAAGCTACCGTTGGACATTACCAAAACGAGATCGCCACCACGCGTTTCCGCCGCGAGATATTCCGCAATCTCCTCGGCGGAATCGAATCCCTCCGCCTTTCGCCCGTCGGCGCGGACTGCTTCCAGCACACGCGCGGGAGACATTCTCTCTTCATCGCTTAGAAGACTCGCCCGGTTCACCGCCCCCAGAACGGCGGCATCCGCCGTGGCGAGAGAAGCCGCAAGATCGCTTTCGAAAACCCTGCGCCGCATGGTATTCGAACGCGGTTCGAACACCGCCCACAATTTTCTGCCGGGCCAGCGGTGGCGCGCCGCGTCAATCGTCGCGCGAATCGCCGTCGGGTGGTGCGCAAAGTCATCGACTACCAACACACCCGATGATTCCCCTTTTATTTCCAGGCGCCGCAGAACACCGCGAAACGAGGCCATGGCGTCCGCGATCGCTTCGCCGCTGACCCCGCGTCCGTGGGCGATGGCGATGGCCGCAACCGCGTTCAAAACGTTGTGCCGGCCGGCAAGGGACATTCTCACGCGCGCCACTTCGTTTCCTTCACGCGAAACTCGGAACCGCGTTTCGCCGTCCGTAATTTCCAAATCGCCCGCGAGCCATCCCACTCCAGGCGTGAATCCATACGTCTCGACAGGACAGTGCGCTTTTTGCACCGCGCCGCGCACGGTCTCGCTTTCTCCCCAGGCCACGATTCGCCCGCTCCGCGGCACGAGGTTCACCAAGCGCCGGAATTGCAGTTCGATGGCCGCAAGATTTTCGTAAATATCCGCATGATCGAATTCCAGCGACGTGACGATTATTTCCTGCGGGTGATAGTGCAGAAATTTCGGAGCCTTGTCGAAAAACGCGGAGTCGTACTCGTCGCCCTCGAGCACGAATTCCTTTCCGCCACCCAGGCCGAAGCTGCGCCCGAAATTTTCGGCCACACCGCCGATCAAAAAATTCGGATGGCGCCCGGCATGATGCAGAATCCAGGAGAGCATTGACGTTGTCGTGGTTTTTCCGTGCGTGCCGGTTACGACGAGCGAATCGTGGCCCGGCAAAAAGAATTCCTCGAGGACCTGCGGAAGCGAACGGTACGGAATTTTCCCGTCAAGCACCGCTTCGACTTCCGGGTTGCCGCGCGACAACGCGTTGCCGAGAACCGCGATGTCCGGCGCGGGATCGAGATTGGAGGCGCTGAATCCATTCGTCCAGCGGATCCCCAGGCTATCGAGCAGCGTCGACGCGGGCGGATAAACGCCCGCGTCTGAGCCCGTCACGCGGTGTCCGCTTCCGGCCAGCATTCCCGCGAGCGGCGCCATGGCCGCGCCGCCGATTCCCGAGAGATGAAAATGCAAAGGCTGCGTCATGCGCGCACCGCCGGTTCGAGAATTTCAATGCGCCCTTCGCCCGCCGCGTGAAGCTTTGCGCGCACGCCGAGCGGTATCGTGAGCATCGGCCGCGTCGTGTGCCCCACCGGCGCGCCGTACACGACCGGAATGCGCAATGGGCCAAGAATGCGCCGGCACACGTCGGCCACTGTCACGGAGCTGGCTTCGGGCGGCTCGGACTCCGGAAATTCGCCGAGAACGATTCCGCGCACGCCCTCCAATTTTCCCGCCTGCTTCAAATGCAATAACATGCGATCGAGCTGGTAAGGTTTCATTCCCCGATCCTCAAGCAACAAAATCGAGCCGCGCGTGTCGAGCTCCCACGGCGTGCCAATCGACGTTTCGATCAGCGTGATGCAGCCGCCGAGCAGCACGCCTTCGACCTTGCCGCGCGCGAACGTTTCGCCTTGCAAGGGGACGGTGTAGCCGCTGTTCGTCGCCGTCATCGCCCACATGAACGTGTCCGGATCGAAGCCGCCCGTGGCGTTGGGTCCCGCGTCGAACCCTCCGGCAACCAGCGGTCCGTAAAACGTGACCCAGCGAAGCTTCTGCCACAGAAAAATATGGACCGAAGTCAAATCGCTGAAGGCGCAAAAAATCCTGGGCTGTTTCAGGCGCGCCGGTTTCAATCCCTCCAGAATGTACGCGCTGCCGTATCCCCCGCGAGAACACAAGACTGCGCGAATCTCCGGGCGGGTCAGAGCGTCTTGCAAGTGTTTGCGCCGTTCCGCGAGCGGCGCCGAAAAATATCCCTCCGCTTTGATTTTCGCGCCGAATTTCTTCACACGATAATCGAGCCGCTCCAACGTTTCGCAGCCGCGCTGGATGCGCTCTTCCTTCGCGGGGCTTGCCGGCGCAACCACGGCAATGGTGCTGCCTGGAACGAGCGCCAGCGGCTTGCGAGGGGTCGGCATGGGAGAGGGCGGCAAAAAGGAAGTATACAACGCGCGGGCAAATCACAAACGTATTCACGGCGCCGGATGTTGTCCGAACCGCAATGAGGCCCCAAAACCTCAACAGAGAGGACACAGAGAAAACCTGTAGCGCCCGCCTTTAGGCGGGCAGGGGGGAATCAAGCAGAAACCCTCCTAAAGGCGGGCGCTGCAGGTTTATTTTGTGGGCCCTGTGCTGAGGTTTTTTGCGATCAGAGCGTGAACTGCGTCATCTTGCGAAAATGCCGAGCCCGGGCGCTGATTTCCGATTTTTTCAATGCCCGCAGCCGATCCAGCCCAAATTTTTCGACCGCGAAGCTGCCCATTACCGATCCGTAAACCATGGCGCGCCGCAGCGCGGCGTCGTCCACCTTGCGCGCGGTTGCCAGATAGCCCATGAATCCGCCCGCGAAGGAATCCCCCGCGCCGGTCGGGTCATGAACTTTTTCCAGCAGAAAAGCGGGCACGCTAAAGCTGCGATTTTTATGCACGAGCATGGCGCCGTATTCCCCGCGCTTGATGACCAGCGCCTTGGGGCCCAGCGTGAAAATGTGGCGCGCTGCTCGCAGTAAATTGTGTTCGCCCGAGAGCTGCCGTGTCTCCGCATCGTTGATCACCAGGATGTCCGTATGCTTGAGAGTCTCGCGAAGTTCCTTTGGGGTCCCTTCGATCCAGTAATTCATGGTGTCGAGGGCGACAACTCGCGGCCGTCGCTTCACCTGATGCAGCACCGAGGATTGCAGCGCAGGATGAATATTTGCGAGGAAAATGTGCGTCGAGGACAGGTACGCCTCGGGCAACTTCGGCTTGAAATCCGCGAAGACGTTCAATTCCGTGGCCAGCGTGGTGCGCTCGTTCATGTTTTCGCTGTACTTCCCGGCCCAGAAAAATGTTTTTCCATCCGCGCGTTCAAGGCCCTGAGTATCGATACGGCGGCCCCGAAAAATGGACTCATCTTTTGCCGTGAAATCGCTGCCCACAATGCCCACGAGGTTTACGTCCGTGAAATAACTTGCCGCAACGGAAAAATACGTCGCCGCGCCCCCGAGCATGCGGTCCACCTTGCCATGCGGCGTTTCCACGGCGTCAAACGCGACCGATCCCACCACGAGTAAGGACATATTCAGCGGCCTCCTGACGTCAGATATTTTCCGGCGATCAGGCTCAGGCGCTTGCGCGTCGCGGCCGGAATCACCGCGGGGTTGGTGATGATGGCGCGAGCGAGGGCGCGGCCGCATTTGCAGGAGCGTTCGGCGGGGACGGCGCGGACCGCTTCGCGGATCACGTTCTGCGCGTTCTCCGCGTTCTTGGTCAAATTGGAAATGATTTCCTCGAGCGTGACCGAGGCGTGACCGGGATGCCAGCAATCGTAATCCGTGATCATCGCCACCGTGGAGTAGCAAATTTCCGCTTCCCGCGCGAGCTTCGCTTCCGTCACGTTCGTCATACCGATCACTTCAAAACGCAACTGGCGATACACGTGCGATTCGGACAGCGTGGAAAACTGCGGGCCTTCCATGCAGACGTACGTGCCGCCCCGGTGGACGCGGACCTTCGCCGCATCGCACGCGGCGCCCAGAACTTCCGAAAGCTGCGGGCAGACCGGCTTGTCAAAGCCCACGTGCGCCACGGCGCCGCCTCCAAAAAACGTGGCGACGCGGTGCTGTGTGCGGTCGTAGAACTGATTGGGAATCAGGAAACCGAGCGGCTTCAAATCTTCCTGCAAGGAGCCGACGGCGCTCACGGAAATAATTCGTTCGGCGCCCAATTGCTTCATGGCGTGAATGTTCGCGCGGTAGTTGATCTCCGTCGGCAGAAGGCGATGCCCGCGCGCGTGCCGGGAGAGAAAGGCCACGCGCTTCCCTTCGAGCGTACCCACGACCAGGACGTCGGACGGATCTCCAAACGGCGTCTTGACGCGGACCTCGCGCGGCTTCTCCAGCCCCGCCATGTTGTAAAGTCCGCTGCCGCCAATGATGCCGATGCGAACGGCCTCTGCGCCCGCGCCGCGCCCCTTTGTTCCTTGCGTCTTCTTCGCCATCCTCTCGCCCTCGTGTGAAATTGAATTTAGACGTCGATGCTCACCGGTTCAAGATCGTATTTCCCCCGTTGTTCGCGCAGATATCCTGCCGGGGTCATGGCCTCGTGCCCGAAAATCACGAGCCACTCGCCGCGCGCCGCTTGGGAAATCCATTTCTTTTTGTTCTCCAGCGTCGTGAGCGGGTACAAATCGTATCCCATGATCCACGGAAACGGAACATGAGCGGCCGTGGGGATCAAATCCGCGGTGAAGAATACCGTTTTCCCTCCGCCGGTCAAGCGGACGCACATCATGTCGGCATTGTGGCCCGGCACGCGAATCACTTCCACGCCCGGGACGATTTCCGCGTCTCGATCGAGCAGCCACCATTGTCCCGATTTTTCCATCGGTTCAAAATTTTCGGGAAAATAGCTGGCGCGGTCGCGCTCCGAGGGCGCTTTGGCGTGCTCGAGTTCGGCGCGTTGCACCACGTAACGCGCATTCGGAAAAACGGGAACCACCTCTCCGTTCACGATGCGCGTGTTCCAGCCACAATGATCGAAGTGCAGGTGCGTGTTGATGACGATGTCAATCTTTTCGGGTGGAACGCCGTGCGCCGCAAGTTTTTCCGGCAGCCGCGGAGGCTTATCGAACGCGTAAATTTCCGATCGCTTCGCGTCCCACTTGTCCCCCGCGCCGGTCTCGACCAGGATCCATTTCCCCGCAGCGCGAATCAGCAGAGAATTCATGGCCATGAGAATGCGATTGCGCGCATCGGCGGGAGCCACTTTTTCCCACATAGGCTTGGGGATCACGCCGAACATCGCGCCGCCATCCAGACGGAATGTGCCGTCCGTCAGCAGCCAGAATTCAAGATCGCCAAGTTTCATACGCTCTTCCCGGAACCATCCGCGCGCGCGAGCAGTTCTCGAACGGCGGCGTATGGATCCTTTCCGCGACCGGCGACTTCGCGCGCCAACCGGTCCAAGGCGGCTTCGCCCCCCTCGCCCTCCACCGCGTGTTTCAAAACGGTTTCCCCGGCGAGTATGAGAAGCCTCGCTCTCCAGTGTTCGATTTTCCGCCGCGACAGTTCCTCGCTGTCGCCGAAGCGTTGCCGGTACTTTTCAATCGCCGCAGCCAGTTCGTCCACACCCTTATTTTCCGCGGCCACGGTTCGAACGATCGCCGGTTTCCAGCCGTCGCGTTCGGGAGCCAGTTGCAGCATCGCTTCGAGTTCCGCTTCGAGCCGCTCGACACCGTCGCGATCCGACTTATTCAATACGAAAATGTCCGCGATCTCCATCAACCCGGCCTTCATATTCTGCACGTCGTCGCCCATGCCCGGAACGAGCAAGACCAGCGTGCAGTCCGCCAGGCGCACGATATCCACTTCGTCCTGCCCGACGCCGACCGTTTCGATGAGTACATACTGTTTCCCTGCGGCGTCGAGAACCAGAGCGACGTCGCCCGTCGTCCGCGCCAAGCCGCCAAGAAATCCGCGCGTGGCCATCGAGCGAATAAATATTTCCGGATCGCTAGCGTGACCCTGCATCCGAATGCGGTCGCCTAGGATCGCGCCGCCCGTGTAAGGGCTCGTCGGATCGACGGCAATAATTCCGACGCGGTTTCCCCGCCCTCGGTAATGCGCGGCCAGGCGATCGACGAGCGTACTCTTTCCCGTTCCCGGCGCGCCCGTCACGCCAATCACAAACGAGTTCCCGGTATTCGGGAAAATGTGCTGCAACAAATGCTCGGCGCGCGAGTCATGATTTTCAATCGCCGTGATCGCTCGAGATACGGCGCGCACGTCACCCGCTCGGATTCGTTCGGCCCACGTTTCGATGGATGTGGACATATTTTCGTGGCGCCGGCGTCTCGCCGGCGATTTTTCCAAACTCGGCGCACCGCAAACTTGCTGGCGAGACGCCGGCGATACCAAACCTCGCGAGTCCACCTCATTCCTTTGCTGTGACCGGCGAATTCTGAATCCTTGAAGAAAAATCCGGACGATAACGAAGCAAGGAAGTTATCACAACCGCGGCGGGGCCAGCACACGAAAACCGAATCGTCTTTCACAAAGCTTGGCGGGGCAGCGACCAAACTCAACTTCAGCGGCTAAAGCCGTTCTGCGAACAGCCAATCACGGCCGGGCTGAAGCCCAGCCCTCCTAAGTGGGTCGGGAATCGAGGCGGGCGAGGCGCGAAGAAATCACCAATTCGTATTACGGAATCAGCGCGCGTCCAGAATCTGCCGCGCGATCACCATGCGCTGAATTTCGCTGGTTCCTTCGCCGATGGTGCAGAGTTTGGAATCCCTGTAAAATTTTTCCGCAGGATAATCCTTCACAAAGCCATATCCGCCGAAAATTTGCACGGCCTCGTTCGCCACGCGCACGCCTACTTCGCTGGCGTACAATTTCGCCATGCTGGATTCTTTGGTGAAGCGCGGGCCTTTCTGGTCCGCGAGCCACGCCGCGCGGTAAACCAGCCAGCGTGCCGCGTCGATCTCGGTCACCATGTCGGCCAGCTTGAATTGAATGGCCTGGAACTCGCTGATGGCTTTTCCAAACTGTTTTCTCTGTTTCGCATACGCGGCGGCCGCTTCGTAAGCGCCCTGCGCCATGCCAAGCGCGAGGGCGGCAATGGAAATTCGGCCCCCATCAAGCACTTGCAGCGTATTGACAAAGCCGAGGCCTTCCTTGCCCAAGAGATTCTCGTGCGGGATGAAACAATCGCTGAAGATCACTTCCGAGGTGTCGCTGGCGCGCATGCCCAGCTTGTTTTCTTTTTTGCCTGCGCGAAAACCCGGGTTGCCCTTTTCCACCACAAACGCGGAAATTCCTTTGGTTCCCTTTTCTTTGTCGGTCACGGCCATGGCCACGCAGACGTCGGCGTAGTGGCCGTTGGTGATAAAAGTTTTCGAGCCATTGAGAATCCAGCCGCCGTCCTTGCGCGCCGCCGTCGTTCGCGTCCCTCCGGCGTCGGAGCCTGCTTGCGGTTCCGTTAGCGACCAGCAACCGAGCTTTTTCCCTTGCGCCAGCGGCGTGACATATTTCGCGCGCTGCTCGGCCGTTCCGAATTTGTAGATATGATTGGTGCACAGCGAATTGTGCGCCGCAACGATCAGTCCGATCGACCCGTCGACGCGCGCGATCTCTTCGATGACCGTTGCGTACTCGACATAGCCCAGACCCGCGCCTCCGTACTCTTCGGGGAAAATCACGCCCATCAATCCCATTTCGCCGAGTTTCGGAATCAATTCGCAGGGAAATTGCGAAGCTTCATCCCACTCCATGACGTGCGGCGCGATTTCCGATTCGGCGAATTCGCGCACGCTGCGCCGGAGTTGCTGCTGTTCGTCGGTGAAGGAAAAGTCCAAGAGGCCCTCAGGGGGACATCGTCTTTATTGTCGCTCCATTCATTTATACCACAGTCATGGAGCAAACTTTTTGCGAGGAGCGCGAGAGTTCCGAAGAGACAGGGGTGCATGCTTCAGCCTGCAGGGTTTGGGCCTTGCAGGAATGAAAGCCGCAGGCTGAAGCCCGCGCTACTTAATTCCAGCCCACCTTGTGGCCGGCGTTTTGCTCATCGAGCCACTTTTTCAGGGGCGCGAAATAATCGAGGATGGCGGTGGCATCCATCTGCCGCTGGCCCGTCAACGCTTCGAGGGCGTCCGGCCACGGCCGGCTCTGCCCCATCGCCAGCATCTTGGCGAATTTCGCGCCCGCGGCTTTATTTCCGTAGATCGAGCAGCGATTCAAGGGGCCGGTGTATCCAGCTTCCTTGCAGAGCGCGCGATGAAATTGGAATTGCAAAATGTAGGCGAGGAAATAACGCGTGTAGGGAACGTTGGCGGCCACGTGATATTTGGCGCCGGGATCGAAATCGTCTTCGCTGCGGGCAACGGGAGGCGCGATCCCTTGATATTTCCGGCGCAGCTCCCACCACGATTTGTTGTAATCGGCGGGCTTGATTTCACCGGAAAAGACTTTCCAGCGCCACTGATCGATGAGCAAGCCGAACGGAAGAAAAGCCACTTTGTCGAGCGCGCGATCGAGAAGGATGCCGATGTCCGCGGAGGGCGGCGGCACGGTATCGATCAGGCCGATTGTTTTTAGATATTCCGGCGTGACCGAGAGCGCGATCGTGTCGCCGATCGCCTCGTGGAAACCGTCGTTTGCGCCATTTTGAAAGAGCGGCGGCAAAGTGTCGTACGCGCGCTGATAGAAATTGTGGCCCAGTTCGTGGTGGACGGTGGTGAAATCCTCCGCGGTCGGCTCAAGGCAGACCTTGATCCTCAAATCATCTTTAAAATCGATGCTCCACGCGCTGGCATGGCAGACCACGTCGCGGTCGCGCGGCTTGGTGAAGAGCGAGCGTTCCCAGAATGTCGAGGGCAGCGGCTCGAAACCCAGTGACTTGAAAAATCCCTCGGCGTCGTGGACCATCCCCTGGGCATCCACATTTTTCGCGCGCAAGGCCGCGGAAACGTCCGGGCCGGGTTCCGCGTTTTGCGGGGCCAGCAGCGGATAAATGTTGTTCCAGGTCTGCGACCACATGTTTCCCAGCAGATGCGCGGGGATCGGCTCGTCCTCCCGCACCACATCCTTACCGTATTTCTCCGCCAGCTTCCAGCGCACGTACGCGTGCAGGGACAGGTACAGAGGGCGGACCTGTTCCCACAGGCGATCGACCTCCTTCGCGAAATCGTCGGGAGGCATATCGTAATTCGAGCGCCACATCGCGCCCACATCCGCGAAGCCCATTTCCCGCGCGCCCTGATTGGACAATTCCACCATGCGCGTATATCGCTTTTTCATCGGCGGAGCGATGGCATGCCAGCCTTTCCACGCGGCCAGGAGTTCTTTCGGATCGCGGCTGTTCGCTAGAATTTTCTCGATGTCCGGCAATTGCTTGCAGTTTTCCTTTTTGTCGTCAGGACACCACGTTCCCTTTCCGTAATCGGAATCGAGCGAAGCATCGATCTTGGCGAGCTCGGCTTGCGCGGCAGGATCGCGCGGGGCGGGAATATCGACCGACAATTTCAGCAGCTTGAATTTTCTGGCCACGTCCGGAGGGAGCGGAAGCTTTTCGTAGCGCTTGGCTTCGTTTGCGAGCTCCGCCGTCGCCGCTTTCACGGCTGCGTCGGCGTCCGCGGAGATCTGTTCGGTATCGTCGGTGATGAAATTCTCGGAGACCCAGGATGCGCGCCCGCTCTTAATCCACAGATCCAGCAAGCGCGTCTCCGCCTGCGAGATGAATCGCTCCGCTTCCGCCACCGTGGGTGCGGAGCCGGCGGCTTTGGGCGCGGAAGAAGTTTTCGGTTTCGAATCTGTCGACTGCCCGTACGCGGCAGGGGCGATTGCGGCGATCGCCACGAGAAACAGACCAAACCATCGCATGCGCGATGCGTTCGAAACGGCAGAGGTTAGAGGCATGCTCAATTCCTTCCCTTCCTACTCCAACAGGTGGACAAACACTTCATTCGAAACGGTCAAACGCTCGGGGAAAAGCCGCAAGCGCGGCCCATCCCATTCGACGAGGCCTTGCGCCACGAGATCCTCGACGCGAGGTCGCAAAGACGTTCCATACTTTTCCTCGATGCCTTTTAAATCGATCCCTGCAAGCTGCCGCAAGCCCAGGAATAGCTCTTCTTCGAGCGCTTGGCCTTGCGACACAAATTCCATCTGCTCGACCGGGAAACGCCCTTGCAGAACCGAATCCGCATAGGCGGCCGGGTCGTGCGCGTTGGCCCAGCGCTGCGAGCCGTTGAAGGAATGCGCGCCCGCGCCAAATCCGAAATACGGTTCGCGCCGCCAGTATTTCAAGTTGTGGCGCGATTCGAAACCGGGCAGCGCCCAATTCGAAATCTCATAGTGCTCGTATCCGGCGGCGGCCAGTTTCGCGCAGCCCTCCTCGTAATAATCGGCCATCGCATCGTCAGAGGGCAAAGCCTTGGCGGAATAACGCTCACCGCTTTGCAGCACTTCCAGCCCCAGGCGGCTGCCCTCGTCAATCTCCATTATGTAGATCGAAACGTGCTCGGGCCGCAGGTGCAGCAACTGCTCGACCGAATCTTGCCAACTGCTATCGGTCTGATGCGGGAGGCCGGCAATCAAATCGAAGCTGAGGTTGGTGAATCCCGCGTCGCGCAGAATTTTCGTGGCGCGAAAAACATCGGTGCGGCGGTGCATCCGGCCCGCGGCGCGCAATTCCGCGTCGTCGAAGGATTGCACGCCCATGCTAATGCGGTTGAATCCTGCCTCCCGCCAGGCAGATGCCTTTTCGGAAGAAATGGTTTCTGGGTCGGCTTCCAGCGTAACTTCCTCGAGTTGCGACGGGAACGATGCGCGAATCGCATCGATGATCTGCGCCAGACTGGCGGGTTCCAGAAGGCTCGGCGTCCCGCCGCCGAAATAAACGGTGTCGGCCGTGCCGCCCGGAACGTCCGCGATGCCATTTGCACCTAGCAGGCGAGGAAATTCGGAGATTTCGCGGCACACCGCACGCACATACAGCGCGTACAATTTGTTTGAAAACACGCCGGTGCGGAAGTTGCAGTAGGTGCACTTCGTCTGGCAGAACGGGACCTGCACGTATACGCCGAGCCGCTTCATCTGCCAATGAATTTAGCATAGATGCAACGGATGGCGCTTGTCGTGAAAGACGGTTCCCCTGGCCAAGTCAGAGCGCGGGGTCGGGAACGATTTTGAGATGTACTTCGCGGTTTCGCGGGCCGTCAAATTCGCAAAAGAAAATTGCCTGCCAACGGCCGAGGCGCAGACGGCCATATTCGATCCAGACGCTTTGCGAGCTTCCCGTCATCGTCGCCTTGATGTGCGAATCGGAATTTCCCTCGGAATGTTTGTACCCTGCGCCGCGCGGAACCATGCGGTCAAAAGCTGTCTCCATATCGCGGGCAACGTCAGGGTCATGTCCTTCGTTTATCGTTATGCCCGCGGTGGTGTGAGGAACGTATAGTTGGCAAATCCCTCTGGAAACGCCCGAAGCGGCCACGAGGCGAATGACTTCGGATGTGATGTTCACCCACTCGGTGCGTCGCGACGTTTTCAGATGCAACGTCTCGATGCGCGGACCGGAGGGTGCTTTGCCGGCGGAGCTCATGAATAAGATGCCGGGATCGTGCGAACGAGTTTCACGCCAACGCCGAAGCGGAAGCCGCGCCGTAGAAAGCAAACCATGGCTTCGCCGCCGTCAGCCGGCCGTTGACGTTCTTGATGTTTTTCACGCCTTGATCGTTCAGCCAGTCTTCGAGGGCTTTTACGCCCTGCTTCCCGTAAACGGGGATGGCGTCTTTCCAAGTGGCACGGCCGCACAACACGCCAGAAAAATTCACGCCGGTTTCGGACGCCAGATCGAGCGTTTCGGAGAACGTGTCGTTGCTCACGCCGGCGGAAAGATAGATGAAGGGTTTCTTCGCGGCGGCCGCGGCCTTGCGGAGATGATCTTTCGCTTCGTCGCGCGTGTAGGCGAACTCGCCCTTGCACGATCGCGTGCCTTTCACAAAGGCCATCGTCACAGGGACCTCGACTTTCAAGACGTCGACCGCGTATTGCGGCTTGCCGAATTCCTCCATGCTGCGCGTCACCACTTCAGGCTTCTTCTTGGAATACTCAAGACCCTTTTCATCGATGCCTTCTTCGTATCCCACTAATTCCAGGAAAAACGGGACGTCGGAGGCCACGCATTCGGCGCCGATGCGCTCGACCCAGGCGTGTTTCCGATCGTTGATATCGGCGGAATCGAACGGCGAATAGTAGAGGAGAATTTTCAAGCAGTCGGCGCCGTCAGCCACGATGCGGCGCACGGAGTAGTGGTCCAGCAAATCGGGCAGGCGGCCCGGCTGCGTGTTGTCGTAGCCGCTGTTTTCATAGGCGAGAAGCAAGCCGGCGTTCTTAGCCCGCTGCTTGGCCGCGGGAATGCCGAACTCGGGGTCGAGCAGAATGGCGCTGGCGTAAGGCGTCAGCGCGCGAGAGACCGCGATCTTGAATTCCTCCATCATCTCCTGCGTCACGGCTTTCTTGTCGATGCCTTTTTCCTTGGCGATGGCGCTTCTCAGCGAGCCGCGCTGATCCATAGCCGCCGCGGCGATCACGCCGCGCGAATCCGAAACCGCTTCGAGTCCCTTGCGCTTTCCAGGGGTGAGTTTCATTTGAAAATCCCTCCATTCATGTGCTTGAAAGATGGCCTCGGATCGAAAATCTTACCACGGCTGCGTACTCCGGGAATCATCCCCTTGCGCCATTTTAGTGATGCTGGAGCGAAAAGCAAATCTCGGCCCTGGATACGCTCACTCGAATGTCGTGAAAAATGCGCGCCAAGTTGTAGCGCCCGCCTTCAGGCGGGCATCTTTGCGCATCCCGGATGCCCGCCTGAAGGCGGGCGCTACAACTTGGATGCCGGCGATAGAAAAAGGAAGCAATGCTCTCCGACACCTACTTTGATGTAGCGGTCAAGCTCATCCAGCAGCCCCAGCCCCTCGCCCGCCAGGAAAGTAAGCAGGCCAAAGGAGCGTTCTTGCAGCGCTTTATTCGGAAGGAGCCAACTGGCGATCTCGTTCTCATGCGTGTTCAGCACGCCGGTGCGAAAACCCACGGCGCGGCCGGCTTTCGCGCGCAGGCCGTTCAACTGATACAGAATTTTCTCGGAAGCGGTGTCGAGCGCTCCCACCAGCGTCTGATCCAGTTTCGTGAGCGGCTCGCGCAGGTTTTCCACCAGGGCTTTTATAGCCTGTTCGCCGTCGTCAAAACCCGCGGTGAGGGCTTGCGGCAGCGCCTCGGCCTCGAGACGCGCGCGCAGCTTGTGGCGCCCCTGAAGAATTTCCCGCGCATCCAGATTATATTTCTTCAGCAAATTGGAAACGTGCGACGGAACAATCGTGAATCCGGCGCGCGGCAGAATCACGGGCGCCCGGCCCAAAAGTTTTTTGTAAATCAGCGATGTCTGCGCGTAGTAGGCCGCCTCGGCGGGACCGGCGATATAGGCGACCGTCGGCAGCAGGGTGTCCTGCATCACGGGCCGAAGCAGCGCACTGGGGCTGAAATTTTCCGGATGTTCTTCCAACGCTTTTAATGTCTCGTCGAGCGATTGCGTTTTGCTTCCGGCCGCAAAGCCACCATTCACGGGGCGCAGGGCGAGCCGCTGCCCGTCAACGATCCGGAAGACGAGCGTGCTTTCCGCGGTGACTTTCACTTGCGCGTGAAAGCCGGCTTTCTCGAGGGCCGCGGATCGCGCCACAAGTTCCGCGGCGAGCATTTTGTGTTCCTTCACCGCGCGCTGCAACGTGGGCAAGGACAGACGGTGCAACTCCGGCCACATGGGATCGAGAAAAATAAGGCCGCGCCCGGCGAAGATGCGCGTCATCAGTTTTCCAAACGCGGAACCGAACGTCTCTTCGGGCGCGTAACTTTCCGCGATCCACCCGCCGACTTGCTCGGCCCACGCACCCTCGAGTAGCGCGGCCGCTTGCGTCGAAAGCCCTTGCACCGCTTCGCCCAGCCGAATGTCCCCAACACGCCGGTCGGCAATCCCCTCGGTCGAGAGTTGCAAACGCTCGAAGCCGCCGCGCTTCGGGAAGAAACAGTGATCGACTTCCGCGAGGTCGTGGTCCTCGCTCGCAAGCCAGAAAACCGGGACGGCGTTCACCCCGCGCTCCGTCAATTCGCGCGCCACATGAACGGCCGTGAGCGCCTTGTAAATGCTGTACGCGGGCCCGCCGAACAATCCAACCTGCTGTCCTGACACGACAGCGACTGCGCCGTCTCGCAGCCGGTCCAGATTGCGCATCGCCGCATCGTCCGCGCCCAACACGAGATTTTGCTTCCTCAAAACGTCGACAACCGCGCGGCGGACGGAGTCCTCGATCCGGACATCGCGCACTGCTTCGTCGATTCCATGGGCATTCGGAGGATGGCTGTAGAATTGAGAAACGCCGGCAAAATCGGAAAGATAGGAGGAATAGAGGCGCGAGGTTCCTGGCAATTCGGCCGGTGAGATGAAGCTACACTCCATCAAGGGTTCCATCCTTGGGTCCGCGCTTCCGCACAACAAACCGATTCGGCACAATCGTGAAGCCTATTAGATGACGTGGAATTCGTTCGGATTCAGACAGAAACGGCCGAGGGCGCTAGCGCCGCGACCAGGGCATCGGCTTCCTTCTTCTGCGCGTCGCCGAGAGGCAGTAGCGGGGCGCGCACCGGCCCGCCGTAATAACCCCGCCGGTCCATGGCATATTTCACGCCGGCGACTCCCATGGCGCCGACGATCCGGGCCGTCGGTGGAATGAGGCGCCGCTGCAATTCCAAGGATTTTTCGGCGTCGCGCGCGACGATCGCATCGTAAAGGGCGACGCAAAGCTCCGGCAGGAAATTCGCCAAGGCCAGAATTCCGCCCTTCGCTCCGACCGCCATCGAAGGATAGACCGTCGTGGAAGCCCCGGTCAGTAGCTCGAACGATTCAGGCACGGAAGCGAGAATGGCACCGACGCGGTCCACATTCCCCGAGCTGTCCTTCATCCCCGCGACGTTGGGATGTTCCGAGAGGCGCGCGGCAACATCCACCTCGATCGCAACGCCGGTGTATTGGGGCACGGAATACAACAGGATGGGGATGCGCGATGCGTCCGCCACGCGCCGGTAGTGTTCCACGAGGGCGTGCGAATTCATTGCCGGCTTGAAATAATATGGGGGGCAAACGAGCGCAAAATCGAAGCCCAGCTTGGCGGCCACTTCGGTGCGGGAAATTGTCTCCGACGTCGAATCGACGCCCGTGCCCGCGATTAAAATTCGTCCTGGCGCGGCCGCTTCGCGCACCGCGGCAAGAACCCGCTCGAATTCGGCGCGGTCCAGCAGTACCGATTCCCCCGTGGAACCGAAGGCCAAATAGCCGGAAAGCCCCATCCGGTTGTACGCCCCGATATTTTCTCGCAGGCGGGCGAGAGCCACGGAACCGTGCGCTTCAAAGGGTGTCGTGAGCGCCGGAATAATTCCCTTAAGTTGTGGCCTCGATGCCAAGCTGACTTCCTTTTTGCTTCGTTGAAACCCGTGGCGAATATATTATCTGCGGACTTGAAATCTGGCCGCTCGCTCAGAATTGGCACGCGCATGCAGTGCGTGCTTGTAGCGCCCGCCTTTAGGCGGCATTTGCGCGGCTCCAAAATGCCCGCCTGAAGGCGGGCGCTACACATTGCTAATCCCCGGCGGAAGGCAATTGCGGGGCGGCCGCTTTCTTGGCATGCAGTGACTGCAGCGGCGAAACTTCCAGCGTCTGCTCGACGAGAGCACGGATCCCGCGGGCCGCGGCATTCGCGGCGGACAGCGTCGTGATGCAAGGAATATTGTAACGGATGGCCGCTCGCCGGATTGATTTCTCATCGTAAAACGATTCGCGCCCGAGCGGCGTGTTGATGACCATGTCCACTTTGCCGGTCTTCACCAAGTCCACGATATTGGGACGGCCTTCGTTCACCTTGTACACGGAATCCGCCGGGACGCCGGCAGCTTCGAGTGCCGCAGCCGTGCCCCGCGTGGCGATCAGGCGGAATCCGAGGGAGTGCAACTCTTTCGCCAGCGGCCCGCAGTGGCGCTTGTCGTGGTCGCTGACGCTGATGAAGATCGAACCTTTGCGCGGCAGGCGCTGCCCGGCGGCCAGTTGCGCCTTGGCGAACGCCTGGCCGTAACTCTTGGCCACGCCCATGACTTCGCCGGTCGAGCGCATCTCGGGGCCGAGGATGGTGTCCACGCCGCGGAATTTATTAAATGGGAATACGGGAGATTTTACGGAGTAGTAATCGCGCACCACGATTTCCGCAACGCCGTCCAGCACCGTCACCGGAAGGTTCATGTCGCGCAGCTTGCGCCCGGCCATCAGCCGCGCCGCGACTTTCGCCAGGGGCACGCCCGTGGCCTTGCTGACGAACGGAACGGTGCGCGAAGCGCGCGGGTTCACTTCCAGCACGTAGACCGTGTCGCGCTGGATCGCGTACTGCACGTTCATCAGGCCCACCACTTGCAGCGCCTTGGCCAGGCGCTTGGTGTAATCGCGGATGCGCGCCAGAACCGAATGCGACAGGCTGACCGGAGGCAGCACGCACGAAGAATCTCCCGAGTGCACGCCGGCTTCTTCAATGTGTTCCATCACGCCGCCGATGATCACGTCCTCGCCGTCGGCCAGCGCGTCCACATCCACTTCCGTCGCCTCTTCGAGGAACTGATCGATCAGCACCGGCCGCGCCGGACCCATCAGCGCCGCCTGGGCCACATATTCCTGCACGGTATTCAGATCGTACGCGATCACCATGGCGCGCCCGCCCAACACGTAGCTCGGGCGCACCAGCACGGGGAAGCCGATCTCGCCGGCGACGCGCGCCGCTTCTTCGGGCACCAGCGCCGTGCCGTTCTTGGGCTGCGGAATTTTTAGTTCATCGAGCAGCCGACCGAATCGCCGGCGATCTTCCGCCAAGTCGATCGATTCCGGAGCGGTGCCGATGATGGGCACGCCGTTGCGCTTCAACTCGAGCGCCAGGTTGAGCGGAGTCTGCCCGCCGAACTGCACAATCACGCCCTGCGGCTTTTCGCGATCGACGACGGAGAGAACGTCTTCCAAAGTGAGCGGCTCGAAGTAGAGGCGGTCTGAAGTGTCATAGTCGGTCGAAACCGTTTCCGGATTGCAATTGATCATGATGGTTTCGTAGCCGTCCTCGCGCAGAGCGAAGGAGGCATGGCAGCAGCAGTAATCGAATTCGATGCCCTGCCCGATGCGGTTCGGGCCGCTGCCGAGGATGGCGATCTTGGGGCGATCGGTCGGGTCGGACTCGTCCTCGTCTTCATAAGTCGAATACATGTAGGGCGTGAAGGACTCGAACTCCGCCGCGCAGGTATCCACCCGCTTGAACACGGGCGAAATGCGCGCCTTGGCGCGGCGATGGCGCACGGCTGCGGGCGTGGTCTTCCACATTTGTGCGAGCAGTTCGTCGCTCGTGCCGATGCGTTTTCCTTCGCGCAGCAATTCCTCGGAAACGGTGTCCACCGTTCCCGAAGCCAGCCTGCGATTGACCGCGATGATTTCCTGTATTTGCTCGATGAACCACGGATCGATTTTTGTAAGCTCGACCGCTTCTTTCGCTGAGATGCCCCGTTCGAGGGCAACGAACAGCCAGTGAATGCGGTCGGGCCGCGGAGTGGCGATTTTTTCGCGCAGCAGCGACACCGGCGTATCGGCCGGGGCGCGCCACGGCGAGCTTGGCTCGAGCGAGCGGATGCCCTTTTGCAGCGCTTCTTTAAACGTGCGGCCGATGGCCATCACTTCGCCAACGGATTTCATCTGCGTGCCGAGGGTCGAATCCGCCCCGTGAAACTTCTCGAACTGCCATTTCGGAATTTTCACCACCACGTAGTCGATGGTCGGCTCGAAACAGGACGGCGTTTTTTTCGTAATGTCGTTCGGAATTTCGTCCAGCGTCATCCCCACGGCGAGCAGCGCCGCGATCTTCGCGATGGGAAAACCGGTCGCTTTCGAAGCCAGCGCCGAGCTCCGCGACACGCGCGGGTTCATCTCGATTACGATCATGCGCCCCGTCGCGGGATCGATGGCGAACTGGATGTTCGATCCGCCGGTTTCGACGCCGACCTCGCGTATGATCGCCGCCGCCGCGTCCCGCATGCGCTGGTATTCCTTGTCGGTCAACGTTTGCGCGGGCGCCACGGTGATGGAATCGCCGGTATGCACGCCCATGGGGTCGAAATTCTCAATCGTGCATATCACTACAAAGTTATCGCGGTAATCGCGCATCACCTCGAGCTCGTATTCCTTCCACCCCAGCACCGATTCCTCGACCAGCGCCTCGTGCACCGGGCTCGAATCGAGGGCGTGCGCGATAGCTTCCGAGAATTCCTCGCGATTGTAGGCGATCGATCCGCCCGTTCCGCCGAGTGTGAAGGAAGGCCGGATCACGACGGGATAGCCGAGCTCGTCGGCGAGCTTCAGCCCGTCCTGCACATTGTTCACCTGGTCCGATGCCGGCACATCCAAACCCACCTTGCGAATCGCTTCCTTGAACCGCAGCCGGTCCTCGGCCACTTTGATCGCCCGCAGCGACGCGCCGATCAACTCGACTCCGTACTTTTTGAGGACTTCGCTCTCCGCAAGCTCCACGGCGAGATTTAGGCCGGTCTGCCCACCCACGGTCGGCAAGAGCGCCTGCGGCCTTTCCACGGCGATAATTTTTTCGACATATTCCTTGGTGAGCGGCTCGATGTAGGTGCGGTCGGCAATCTCCGGGTCGGTCATGATCGTCGCCGGATTCGAGTTCACGAGGATGACTTCGTATCCTTCGCTGCGCAGCGCCTTGCACGCCTGCGTGCCCGAGTAGTCGAACTCGCACGCCTGCCCGATCACGATCGGGCCGGAGCCGATGATCATAATTTTCTTGATGTCCGTGCGTTTCGGCATGTGTGGCTAGGCCCTCGCCTGTCCGCCGGAGAGTTTCCAGTTTTTCATGGTGACCGTGAATTGCGTGAACAGGTAGTGCGAGTCGTGCGGCCCGGGCGATGCCTCGGGGTGGTATTGCACGGAAAACAGCGGCAGGTTGCGGTGCCGCAATCCTTCGTTCGTGTGGTCATTCAAATTTACGTGCGTGGCTTCGACATCGCTCGATGGCAGCGAATCCGGGTCCACGCAAAATCCGTGATTCTGCGCCGTGATCTCGACTTGCCCCGTCAGCAGGTTTTTTACCGGATGATTCGATCCGTGGTGGCCGAAACGCAGCTTGAACGTTTTGCCCCCGAGCGCGAGCCCGCAGAGCTGATGCCCCAGGCAAATTCCAAAGACCGGTACGCGGCCGAGCAAATTGCGAATGCTTTCAATCGCGTACGTGGCAGGTTCCGGATCGCCCGGCCCGTTCGAGAGGAAGACGCCATCGGGTTTCAGCGCCAGCGTATCTTCCGCCGAGGTTTTCGCCGGAACGACCGTCACGTCGCAATGGTGATCGACGAGCAGGCGGAGAATGTTCTGCTTGATACCGTAGTCGTACGCCACCACGCGAAATTTTTCCGACTCGCCGGCGGACTGCGCCTCGCCCATCGCTTCCTGCCAGGGAGCGGCCGTCAATTCAATGGATCCCTTCTCCCAGCCGTATTGCTTTTCACAGGTGACGCGGCTCGCCAGTTCCAGTCCCGCCATCCTGGGTAAAGCCCGCGCTTCCGCAAGCAGCAGTTCCGCGGGCGCGCCGTCGGTCGAAACCACGCCGCGCAGCGCGCCCATTTTCCGGATGTGCAGAACGAGCGCGCGCGTATCCACATCCCACAGAACCGGAATGTTGTGCCGCACCAGATAATTCTGCGCGGATTCCCCGGAACGCCAGTTGGAAGCGATGGCGGAAAATTCCCGGACGATGAGCGACTCGATGTGCGGGACGGAAGACTCTTCGTCGTCCGCGTTGGTGCCCACGTTTCCAATGTGTGGATAGGTCAAGCAGACGATCTGTCCCGCATAGCTCGGATCGGTGAAAACTTCCTGATAGCCGGTGAGGCTGGTGTTGAAAACGACTTCGCCGCCGCGCCGTGTGATCGCTCCTGCGGCGCGGCCATTAAAAATGCGCCCATCTTCGAGCGCCAGAATTCCTCTTCGTGCTTCCGATTCCGACAGTGGACCCTCTCTCCGGCGGGCTTCCCTTCGCAACTCAGGGAAAAACATGTCGAGCCCGCACCCGTCCCGGGGTATTATTTTTCTGCTTCGGCAAAAACCGGGATCGAACCGAAATGATCCACCGGCCAATACGCGAACACCGCCTTGCCGTAGATAAACCTTCGCGGCACCGGCCCGAAAATCCTCGAGTCGTTCGAGCTGGTGCGGTGATCCCCCATCACAAAATACTCGCCCTTCGGAATTTGCGTCGGCGGATACGTCCCGAAATCGTCGGACTCCGGCGGAATGTAAGGCTCCTGCAGGGCTTTGCTATTCAGATAAACTTGCCCATCGCGGATTTCGACCGTGTCCTCCGGCAAGCCGACCACGCGCTTGATGAACGACTTCGAGCGGTCCAGAGGATACCAGAAAACGACCACGTCGCCGCGCTCAATCGGCTCGAACCGGTACACGAATTTGTTGATGAAAATCCGCTCTTGATCGGAAATCAGCGGAGTCATGCTGGTGCCTTCCACTTTCACCGGTTGGTAGAAAAAAATGATGATAACGATAGCGAGGCTGAGCGCGATGACCAGATCGCGTCCCCAACTTCGAAGCTCGCGCCGCAGCGGTTGCGCCGCTCCGGGCGCGACAGTCGTGCTGATTTCGGCGTTCGGCTCCATGTCTTTTCTACAGAGCATCTTTTATACCACGCTCTTCCGCTGGGCGCCACTGTTAGGAAAGCCAAGGCTGATTTCAATTCCGGCGAATATTTTCCGCGCCCCCTTCCCTGCGAGACGGTTTCCGGTTGACGCCAATGGAATCTTCGACATATCGTTGCCGGAGAAACCGCCTGGCTCACGTTCCGGGGCGGCATCATGCAAGGCTTCGACTTTCGAGGGAATCAAATCGACGTGTCAGGGAGGTTCTTATGCGTTGGATTCGCGGAGTGATGCTCTTTCTGGCGGGGACGGGATTCGGGATTTTTGCGACGCAGCCCAGCGCTTCGCCGCAAGAAAAGGCGACGGGGCTGAGACTGAACCACTTCGGGATCTACGCAAAGGATTTCGACGAATCTTTGAATTTCTACACCAAGACCATGGGTTTTCACGAAGCATTTTCGATCAAGGATAAGGACGGCAAACCCGTCATTACTTACCTTCAGATCAGTCGCGAGACCTTCCTGGAATTGGCTCCCGCCACCGCGGATCGCCCGGCGGGCCTTTCGCACGTCGGCCTCTGGGTTGACGAACTGAATACCGAGGTCGCCTTGCTGCGGCAACGCGGGGTAAAAGTAGATGACCCCCGCATGGGAATGACCAAAGCGCCCTTGACGAATGTGTTCGATCCCAACGGCATCAGGTTGGAGATGCTCGAGTATCCGCCCGACGCGCTGGTGAGGAAGGCGATGGAGAGCTGGAAGTAGCACAACCACTCATGGCTGTGCGGGGTTCTGAACTTTCGCATATTGGGAATGCGATAGAACGCGAAAACCGCACAGTCAAGTGTGGATGTGGTACCAAAACTTCGCGTGATTCGATTTTTTCCGTAGCCTGCGCAAGGCGGGGGATTGACTTAGCGAGCAAAACCCGCAGGCTGAAGCCCGCGCCACTTGATCACCAAGGCAGCAGCAGGGAACAGGTTACTGGTACTTGTATTTGGGATTCGGTTCGGGTTTGGTTTCATCCCAGCAGCATTTATCGCGCAGATAGGCCATTAAGTCCGCCATGTCTTTGTCGTTCAGGGTGTAGCCGAAGCCGGGCATGCGCGAGGAACCATCCTTGATTTGCTTGATCACGGTTTGATCGTTCACGGGATCGCCGTTCCAGAGAGATTCCTTCTTATACATGCCGCGGAGCGTGGGGGCGGCGCCTTTTTCCGCTTTGATGGTGTAATCGTTGTGGCAGATCCAGCACTTCATGTAATAGATTTCTTCGCCGCGCTGCCAGCCGGACTTTGCGAAACGCTGCATGTAGAAGACCTGGGCGGAGCGCTGGTGCTCGTCGATCACAACATCCTTGCCTGCCGAAGCGGGCGCAGGAGCCTGTGTCGCGGCTTGGGCATTCGTATTCTGCGCAAAGGCCGATCGGTTGGACGCGGCTCCTGCCCAAAGCAAGGCTCCGAGCGCCAAAGCCGCCGTAAGCAGGGCGTTCGTCGTTTTCGTGCATCCTGGCACGCTGAATTTCATATTTTTAGCCCTCGGCGAAACTTCTCAATCGTTGAGTCTTGCCGCGCTCACGTTGGTCTGCGCGGGGTCTTGCCAGCACTCAATGTGATGTGAAAACCCACAGGCTGAAGCCTGCGCCACTTAAACCACTTCTACTCCAGCGGCTGAACGTGAACCACATATCCATATTCGTCGCCATACCAGGCCGACACGGGGTTCGTGGTGTTATCCACCCACGTCGTAAAATCGTTGGAATAAGGCTCCGGGAGACCGTATTCGGTCCATTGGCCGGTGTGCGGGTTGAACCGGCCCATATTGCCTGCATGCATCTCTCCCGCCCACACTTCCCCGTTCTTGTCCGCTGTGGCCTCATAGAAATTCGCGTACGGCGTGGGAGGGGTGAACTCGGTTATGACGCCGGTCTTGTGGTCATACTTCACCAGAACGCCGCCGCGCCCTCCGACCCACATATTTCCATCAGGATCGAAAGAGCCGCGGGAAGGTTTCGCGTGGCCGCTCGGACTGCGCACTTCGCGGACCTCGCCTGTCTTGTTGTCGAGGAAATAGATTCCGTCGAAATCGCGCGCCACGTTTCCGCCGCCGACATACCTGCCGTCCCAGCTGATGAAGTTTCCGTAGGTCGTGCGGATATGCTGCATGGGGTACGCCTTGATGACCTTGACCGTTTCCGGATCGTACTGATTGATGTTTCCGTCCCGGCTTTGCCAGAGAGTGCCGTCCGGCGAAAGAGTCACATTGCTCTCCAATCCCGGCGTCACGCGGGACTCCCCGGTCTTGGGATTAAAATTCACGATATTGCGAGCCCAGGTCTCGGTGTACCAAATCGTTCCATCTTTGGCCACGCGGATCCAGTGCGAGCCCGGATGCGAGCCGGGCGTGGCCGGGCTGGTGTACGAGGTAATCTTGCCCGTTTTCGGATCCAGCTTGCCGATCAACGGGCTGCGGTTGATTGTGAACCAGATGTTTCCTTCCGGATCGCCGGTCACATCGTGAACGTGCACGCCCAGCCACGGCAATTCATATTCGGTCACGATGGCTTTGGTCGCGGCGCCTTGCGGCCGGGGAAACAATTTGAAGGGCGGATTGGTCGATTCCGGGCCGCGCACGCGCGCCAGCCACTTCGCCATCATGTCCTTTTCCTCTGCCGTGGCCACTTGCGGGCCATCGATCACGTCCACGTTTGCGCGCGGCGGGCCCACCAGCGTGCGGCCGCCGTATTCGAGCATGCGACGAATGATCAAATGCCAGCTTCGTTCGTCGAATTTCGACATCATCGGCATCTGGTAGCTGTGGCAGCCGTCCCCGCAACTCAGTTGGAAGAGCTTCTTTTCCTGGCCTGTGCCGGGAACATTGAATAGCCATTCCGCGTCAGTGAGTTGCGGGATCAGACTTTCCGTGGGCGGCAGGAATTCAGAATCGCTCCAGCGTTCGAGGGCCATCGCTTCCAGATCGGTAGCGCCTTCGATGTGCACAGACTCTTTTTCGTAAGGACGAAACTCGCGCGGGCGCGGAACGCGCAGTGTGTAATTCCCCGTCTCCATTTTCGGGAACTCGTATTGGCCGAGTTCGTTGCTGAAAACCGTGGTGCGGATCGAAGTCTTTTCCGATATGAGCTGCACCATGATTCCTTCGAGCATAGCCCCGGTCGACGAATGCACCACGCCATGCGGCCCGCCCAGCAGCGCCGCCCCGCTCTTCACCGGATGAGGAGTGCTCTTGGGGCCCGCCTTCACGAGGCGGGTGGACGTCAGAGTGAGGAATCCAATAACCAAGAGCGCGAAAAGGACTGCGGCCACAACTCGGCTTTGTCGCATGGCTTCTCCTTCACTGGCAAAGGCCCGGCCCATTGGAGCTACGCAAAATACTCCAGGGCAATATTGGCGATGGACCTATCATACTTGCTATCATTGTCTTGTCCAGAAGTTTCGAGGCGAGTTTAAACGAGTTCTTAAACTCATTGACACTTCCATGCTGGTGCGTTACAAGCGTTTGAACGCGCCACGCACCCATGAACCGAAAGGAACGTTTCGATATGAATCCGCCCGCAAAACACGCAGCCCTGCTTGGCCGAGCCATGAATTCCTGCATCGCCGCTTTGTGCCTGATGCTTGCCGCCGCGACAGGCGCCGCGGCCCAGGAGCCCGACCGCATCTCGCACGCCGACAAGGAACCTCAGAACTGGATGACGTTCTATGGGAATTACGGCGCGTGGAGCTACAGCCGCCTCGATCAGATCAATCGCAAAACGGTGAGCGAGTTGCTTCCGGCGTGGGCATTTCCTACCGGCGCTCCCACGGAAGTGATCCCGCGCTGGGGCCTCGAAGCGGCGCCGCTCGTGATGGACGGAATCCTGTACTTGCAGGGCCCGCAGAACAGCGTTTTTGCGGTTGATGCCGCCACGGGCCACCCGCTCTGGAATTACGCATATAAGCTTCCGGCCTTTAACGGCACGCGCGGCGCGCGCGGCTTGGCCATGGGGCATGGCATGATTTACGAGGGCACGCAGGACAATCACGTCATCGCGCTCGACGCCAAAACCGGGAAGGAAGTGTGGAACAGTGAAGTGGAAAGCGTGGCCGAATGCTCCTGCAATGTTTCTTCGCCGCCGCTGCTCATCAAGAACCTAGTGGTAACCGGCGTCACCGGAGGCGACCGCGCGCATCGGGGCTACCTTACCGCGTTTGACGCCACGACGGGGAAATTGGCTTGGCGCTTCTACACCATTCCCGCGCCGGGAGAGCCTGGATCGGAAACATGGAAAGGCGATACGTGGAAGCTTGGAGGCGGCTCGACCTGGCTCACGGGATCCTACGATCCGGAACTGAATATGATTTACTGGGGTATCGGAAACGCCTCGTCGGATTTTTATGGGGAGGGCCGTCCGGGATCGAATCTGTACACCGCGTCCATCGTCGCGCTGGATGCGGACACCGGAAAACTGAAATGGTATTTTCAGGAGACTCCACACGACCTTTACGATTTTGATTCCCAGCCGGAGCCTGTCCTGATCGACGCGACCCTGAACGGCGCAAAACGAAAATTGGTCGTTCACTCCAGCAAAAACGGATTCGTCTATGTGCTCGATCGCGAAACCGGCCAGTACCTCAGTTCGTTCCCTTACCTCGACGAAGTCAACTGGACCAAGGGACTCGACAAGGACGGCAAACCCATCGACGCTCGCGTTCCCAATGGCGACGACAATTTCCTATTTTGCCCAGGCGCCGGCGGCGGCAGAAGTTTCAACCATTCCGCCTACAGCCCGCGCACCGGACTGTGGTACACCACCGCCTTTGAAATCTGCGCGACGTTCAAGCCCGCCAAAATGGATGTCAAGGAGGGCGACCAATTCATGGGCGGGACGATGGCGGAAGTGAAAAATCCCAATATCGATCCGCACATTAGCGCCTTCGATCCGCTGACGGGCAAGAAAGCGTGGACGTTCCCGACCAAGTATTTCAATCTCTCTTCCCTGCTGGCCACGGCCGGCGATCTGATTTTCGGCGGCGACCTCGAAGGCAACGCCTTCGCTCTGGATGCCCGCACCGGAGAGAAAGTCTGGTCGTTCAACACCGGCGGACGGATCGCGTCCCCGCCCGTTGCCTATTCCGTGAACGGCCGCGAGTACATCGCCATCTCCACCGGCGGCGGATCGGTGACGGAAACGTTCATCCCGCGCATTTGGCCCGAATCGGTGGGCCATCTGCCTCAGCCGGCCTCGACGCTCTTCGTTTTCGCGTTGCCGGAAAAGAAAAAATAAGCTGAAAGTGGAACAGGTTTTACAGGCAGCGGAAAAAGTCGACTCCGGAAGGATTTTAGTAGCACAGGCACTCTGTCTGTGCGCACTTCTAAACATTTAGCGCATCCACAAAGCAATCTATCGCGAAAAGCGCACAGGCAGAGTGCCTGTGCTACTTTTTCCGCAGCCTGTTTAGCCTGTTGGGTTTTTGCTAGCAAGGATCAAACCCCACAGGCTGAAGCCTGTTCCACAACGAAACGCGTGAGCACGGATCGAACGACTACAATCGGGCTGAAGTATCCAGGATGGAACCGATATTATTTGTATGCCGTCAGGCGCAGCCTCCGGTAGTCGGCCCACCATTGTCCGTCGCGAAAATATTTGGGACGCAGTATTTCCTCGACTCTGCGAACGAATTCGTTTCGCCCTGCCGCGCCGGCCTTTTCCAGATAATCCGCGCAAAACATGTCGATCCAGTTGCGAATTCCCGCGGCGCCATCCGCCAGCCCCGTCGGCCGGTCGAAGAGCGTGATGAGCCGCACTTCGAAGCCGTTCTTTTCCGCAAGCGTCGCGTATTCGCTCACGCTCGGGTAATACCACGGACGCACTTCCCCGGCCCGCGCAACGCCCAGCTCGACCAGCACGAGGTCGAACGCATCTTGAATCGCGCGAATGTTCCCCTTACCGCCAAATTCAGCGACAAATCTCCCGCCCGACCGCAGCGCCTTCCAGACGCCCTGAAGCACAAGTTCAGGCTCGTGAATCCAATGCAGCACCGCATTCGAGAAAACCGCGTCAAATTCTTCTCGAAACGACAGATTCCTGGCATCTACAATTTCGAATTTCAAATCAGGATAAGCCAACCGCGCCGCCGCCACCATCTCCGCGGACCGGTCCACGCCCGTAACCAGCGCTCCCATTTCGGCAATCCGAGCGGACAAATGCCCCGTGCCGCATCCCAAATCCAGGATGCGCTCGCCCGCCCGAGGTTCTAGCAGTGCAACTAAATCGGAACCATATTTCCAGACGAAGTCGTGCTTCTCATCGTACAGGTTCGGGTCCCATCCTGCGCTCGCTCCCAGCATCTTTCTTACCCTCCCCCGAACGCATACTGCACTGCCGCCAGCGCCGCGCACACTGCAGTCTCCGTGCGCAAAATGTTTGCTCCGAGCGCGGCCTCCTGAAATCCGCAATCGCCTGCCGCCGCAAATTCCCCGTCGGTCCATCCGCCTTCGGGGCCGATGGCGATGGCCACCCGCGCGGCATCATCCTCGCCGCGGGCCTGTGCAGCAATTTCCTTTCGGTGCGCGGACACAACGGGCTCGAGCAATTCGCGCAGAGGCTTCGCGCCGGCCCGCTCGGAGAGCAACAGTTTTATGGGAGCAGCCGATGCCCGAAACGCACCGCGCGGCTTGGCGGCCTCTTTCAAGGCCGGGATGCGCAATCGCCGCGCCTGCTGCGCGGATTCAGCGAGGATGCGCTTCCACCGTTCGGCGCGCTTCGCGGCCGCGGTGATCAGGCCCTTCTCGCTTCGCTCCGCCGCGAGCGGCGTGATTTCCTCCGCACCGAGTTCGGTGGCTTTTTCCAGCGCCCACTCGAAGCGGTCAAATTTCACAATGGCGAGCAGCAACTCGATGCGCGCGGGAGCGGCCGGCGCCGGCAACGCCTCGATCAGCGTGAATTGGACTTCATCCCGCCCTACTAGCTCCGTCCGCGCAAGCCACACGCGCTGCCCGTCGCTCAGTTCGTACAGCTGGCCGGCCTCCGCACGCAGCACGCGGCCCAGGTGGTGCGCCGCCTCGCCGCGCAGGGTTGCCGAGCCCGCTTCAAAAGCATCCACAAAAAATCGCCTTCGCATGTGCCGCTATATTATATTAATCGGATGGCATCGCGCGCCCAGCCGGCCTGCGCCTCGCTGTCCACGGCCCTTTTCGCATTTCTCCTCGCGATGGTTGCGTTGTACAGCGCGCCGCGTCTCGTCGCGCAAAATACGCCGCGGCCGTCCCCGCTCCGCCGCGCCGTGATTATCGACACCGATGCCGGCGCCGACGACCTGATGGCCATCGCCTTCCTATTGTCCCGCCCCGACATTCATGTGGAAGCCATCACCATCGTAAATGCCACGGCGCACGTGCCGGCAGGTGGAAGAAATGTGCTGCGCCTGCTCGCGCTCGCCGGCCGCAGCGACATTCCCGTCTTCCTCGGCCGGGAAACCCCGCTTTCCGGAAGCCAGGAATTTCCCGCCGAGTGGCGCCGCGTGGCCGACGAGCTTCCCGGAATCACGCTCCCGGAAACCAATCGTTCCCCAGAGCCACGCCCCGCGGCGGATTATTTACTAAAGCGTTTACTCGATGCCGCGCACCCCGTACAAGTGCTCGCGATCGGCCCCCTTACCAACCTCGCCGAGGTGTTTTCCCACACGCCGCGAGCGGCGCGCACGGGCCGGCAACTCGTCATCATGGGCGGGGCCGTCCGCGTGTCCGGAAATTTGGGAGATGGCGGAACATTCCGGACGAACAACGTTTCCGCCGAGTGGAACCTGTTTGTCGATCCCGCCGCGGCAAAAATCGTGTTCGCTTCTGGCGCGCCGATCCGCCTCGTGCCCCTCGATGCAACGCAGCGCGTTCCCATTGACATGGCGCTGTTCGAGCAATTCAAGACGCGCGCGAGCATGCCTCTTGCCGGCTTCGTCGCGCAGGTGCTGACCACGGAACACGATCAGATTCGACAGGGATACTACTTTGCGTGGGATCCGCTGGCCGCCGCGGCGCTGGTGAATCCCGCGGTGGTCACCTTCCGTCCGCTGGCCATCGAAATCAGCGACAAGCCGGGTGAGCTTGGCCGCACTGTGGAAATCAAGAATCGCCGCGCCAACGCCCAAGTCGCCGTCGATGCCGACGTATTAAGATTTCGCGATGTGTTTATGACCGCGTTCGGTGTGAAGTAGGACGGGCTTCAGCCTGTCGCTTTTCTGCCGGATATCCTGGCGGAAAACCGACAGGCTGATGCCCGTCCTACCCGAAGATGTCCTTTACTTTTTCGAAGAGCGAAGAATCGCGGTGCGCGGGACGGTTTTCGACAGGCAGCGTCCCGCCGAGCTGTTCGAACAAACGCCGCTGCTCGCGCGTCAGTTTCGTCGGAACTTCGACGTGAATGTTCACATACAGGTCGCCCTTGCCGCCGCCATGCGGATCGGGCATGCCTTTCCCTTTTAGACGAATGATTTCCCCCGTCTGCGTTCCCTCGGGTATTTTCACCGTCTCTTCCCCGTTCAGCCCCGGCACGACAATTTCCGTCCCGAGCGCCGCCTGCACGATGGAAACCGGCACCGTGCAGTACAAATCCGCGTCGCGCCGCTCGAAATACGGGTGAGGTTTTACGTCCAGCACCACATAAAGGTCGCCTGCGGGACCGCCGTTGCCACCAGGCTCGCCTTCGCCCGGAACACGCAGGCGCGTATTGGAATCGACGCCCGGGGGGATCCGCAGATCGATCGTGCGGCTGCGCTCGATGCGGCCTTTGCCGCGGCACTCGGGGCAGCTTTCGCGCACGATCTGTCCCGCGCCGTGGCACTCCGGGCAAGTGCGTGAGATGGTGAAAAAGCCTTGCTGGTAATGCACCTGTCCCCGGCCGCCGCAAGTGACGCAGGCCACAACGCCCGTGCCCGCCTTCGCGCCCGTGCCGTTGCAGGCTTCGCAAAATTCCAGGCGCGGGATGCGAATTTTCGTGTTCACGCCGGAAGCGGCTTCTTCGAAACTCATCTTCATGTCATAGCGCAAATCCGCGCCGCGTTGCGAACGGCTCCGGCCGCGCCGGCCGCCGAAAATATCCTCGAATCCGAAGAAGTCCCCGAAAATATCCTGAAATTCGTCAAAGATGGTTTGATTGACGCCGCCGTCGAATCCGCCGCGCGAGAGGCCCGCATAGCCAAAGCGGTCATAGGCAGCTCGTTTTTGCGGATCGGAGAGGATCGAGTACGCTTCCGTTGCTTCGCGGAACTTTTCCTCGGCATCGTGCTTGGCGTGAGGGTTGCGGTCGGGATGCCACTTCAGGGCCGCTTTGCGGTAGGCGGACTTCACTTCGTCCGCGCCGGCGCTCTTCGCTACACCCAGAATTTCATAACAATCGCGTTTTTCGCTCATCGGGTGGTTCGCCTGCTTGGCCTAATTTTCATAGGTGATGATGTTCTCGCCTTTTCCGGGGTGCACGGCAACGCGCACGATCGCGGGACGGAGCACGCGTCCGTGAAACTGGTAGCCGTCCTGAAACACGGCGACGATGTAGCCGTCCGCAAACTCCGTGGTTTCCACGCGCTCGATGGCCTGATGCAGGTTCGGGTCGAATATTTTTCCCGCCGCTTCGATGCGCTGCACGCCGTGCTTGGCGATGGTGTCCCAGAGTTGCTTGCGGATCAGCGTGACCCCCTTGCGATATTCTTCGTACCTCGGGTCGTCGTGCGCCTGGAGCGCCAGATCGAACGCATCCAGTACCGGAATCAGGTCGACGATCAGCCGCTCGACGCCGCGCCGCCCTTCCTCATGACGATCGCGTTCGGTCCTCTTCCGGAAATTCTCGAAATCGGCCTGCCGGCGGATCATCGTTTGCATCAGCTCTTCCTTCTCGGCCTTGACTTTTTCGAGTTCCGAGGCCAAGGAGGCTTCGCTACCGGCAGCGGGAGGATCGCCGGCCGCGGGACCGCCCCCAGACTGCGACGAATCCGCCTCTCGCTCCACGGGGTTGCCGTCGATGGAAACTACTTTTTCTCCCTCGCGTTTTGCTTCCGCCACGTTTTCTAGCTCCGATCCAATGTCTCTCCGAAGGCGCGGGCCACAAACGCCACGGCCGTTATCGCGCGCTCGTATTGCATGCGCATCGGCCCAAGAACACCCACGGTTCCCTGCGATTGATCCTGAAACGAATACGGCGCGCTGATTAAAGCCAGATGCTCGCCCGCGCGGTCCATCCCCTTTACGCCGATCTGGACATGCACCGGGTCCGGCGTATCGATGCAATTCGCCAGCAGCGCGATGATCCTGTGCTTTTCTTCGATGGCCGCGAGCACGTCCCGCAGCTGCGATTGGTCGTTGAATCCCGGCGCCGCCGCCATTTGCGCCGCGCCTTCGATATAAACTCGTTGCGCCGAGCCGTGCCCGAGCATCGCCGGATCGCACAGCACCAGCGCGTTGCGCGCCAGCAAAGCGTATTGCTCCTCTTCTTTGGCCAGTCGCATCAGAAGGTCCGCGCGAATCGCCTCAAGCAAAAATCCCGTGTAATGGTGATTCAAATACTCGGCGGTATGATCTAGGTTCTGTTGGCTGAACGTTTGCTCGGGGCGAATGACTTTGTCCCGCGTATTCCCGCCCGTCGAAACCAAAACCACCACGATGCGTCCATCCGGCAGCAGCACGAAACGAATGTGCTCCAGCACGGTTTTCGAGATGGGAGGCGAAACAACTATGCCGAGACCTTTGGAAATTTCCGCCAGCACATGGCCGGCGCGCTCGGCAATCTCCTCGCTCGACGACGCTCCCGCGAACTCGCCGCGGATCCTCTCCTCATCCTCCGGACTGAGCGTGGCTCGCGCCACAATCTGCTGCGCGAAAAACCGGTACGCCGTCGCCGTCGGGACGCGCCCGGCCGACGTGTGCGGCTGATACAGAAAGCCCTGCTCTTCCAGGTCTGCCATCACATTGCGAATTGTCGCCGAACTCAGCGACTCGACGTGCCGCCGCGAAATCGACCGCGAGGAGACAGGCTCCCCCGTTTCAATGTAGGCGCGCACGATGGCGGAGAGTATCTGCCGGTTGCGTTCGTTGTTTGGAACTGGGTCTGACATTGGGTGCACGGTTCACATGCAAATGTAACACGCCTCTGCTGATTTTATGCGCTGCGGCGGCATACGTCAAACTGGACAGGTTCGAAGATGTATCAGGCGGATAACGGTGTTGTGGCGCAGGCTTCAGCCTGTGGGTTTGCTCAGCGCACAGTGTGCGTAGCTGCAATCAAAACCCACAGGCTGAAGCCTGCGCCACTTGGTGATCAATGCTACGCCGTATCGATCTGCGCGCGCTGCAAGCGATCCGAATAATCGACATATAGCGTCTTCCATTCCGAATAAAAATCGATGGCTGCGGTACCAGCTTCCCGATGCCCGTTCCCGGTCCCCTTGGTCCCTCCGAAGGGAAGCTGAATTTCCGCTCCGATAGTCGGCGCGTTCACGTAGACGATTCCGGTCTCGAGGTCGCGCATCGCCTCGTAGGCTTGATTCACATTGCGCGTGTAAATGGAAGCAGACAGACCGTATTTCACGCCATTGGCGATTTCGATCGCCTCCCGCAACGAGGAAAATGGAATCATGGCAACGACCGGACCGAAGATTTCCTCTTGCGCGATGGTCATCTTGCCATCCACATCCGAAAAAATCGTGGGCTCGTGAAACCAACCGCGCGCCAAATCGCCAGATTCCGCGCGGTGGCCTCCGACCGCCAGGCAAGCGCCCTCGTTTTTTCCGATCTCCACGTACTTCATCACTGTTTGCAGTTGCGTTTCATTCACCACCGGCCCCACATCCGTATCGGGATCAAGCCCATCTCCGAGCTTGAGCGCCCGGGTCCGCGACGCGAACCGATCCAGAAATTCCCGGTAAATCTTGGTGTGTACCGCGACGCGGCTGGCCGCCGTGCAGCGCTGTCCAGTCGTCCCAAAGCCGCCCCACACGGCCCCTTCCACGGCCAAGTCAAGGTTGGCATCGTCCATGACGATCATGATGTTCTTGCCGCCCATTTCCAGGTGGCAAGGCTTGAAGAGCGGCGCGCACGCCTGGTTCACAATGCGCCCCGTTTCCGTTGAGCCGGTAAAGCTTACGGCCGCCACGCCTGGATGCGTCACGAGCGGCGCCCCTGCGTCCGGCCCCATCCCCGTCACAATATTCAGCACTCCCGCCGGCAAGCCCGATTCGATAAGGATTTGAACCAGATTGTAGGTCGAGAGCGGCGTATCTTCAGCCGGCTTGATGACCACGGTGTTTCCGCAAATTAGCGCCGGCATGATTTTCCAGGACGGAATGGCCATCGGAAAATTCCACGGCGTGATCATTCCCACCACGCCCAGCGGATCGCGCACCGACATCGCGAATTTATTGGGAAGCTCCGACGGGACTGTCTGGCCGAAGAGCCTGCGCCCTTCTCCCGCCATGTAATACGTCATGTCGATGGCTTCCTGCACGTCACCGCGGGTTTCCGAGAGCGGCTTGCCCATCTCGCGCGTCATATCGCGCGCCAAATCTTCCTTGCGCTTCACCAGGGTCTCCGCGGCGCGATACAAAATCTCCGCGCGGCGCGGCGCTGGAAACAGGCGCCATTGCTTAAAAGCGTCCTTGGCCGCATCCACCGCGTCATTCACATCTTCCTGCGTTGAGGACGGGAAAATACCCACGAGCTCGCCCGTGTTGGCCGGATTGCGATTCTCGAACGTGCTCCCGCGGCGCGCTCCCACCCACTCCCCGTTGATAAGATTCTTGTGGCTCCTGGTCACGGCGCTGGTCGTCATGTTGCCTCCCGCAGTCGAATCAATCGAGGCTTTTAATAATTCAATCCAGGTTGGCGGATTGTGCGAACCGCATCGCGGAGAAGAATTTCCCGCATGGACTTTCAATGTAGCAGAGGGTCAAGAACGCGTCAAACAAGCCGGATACATTGGGAGAGCCTATGCACATCGTATCCCCCTGGCGAGGTTGAAATGTATGAGTGAGAAGCGGTGGAAGGAATTGGATTTATGTTTGGGAACGGGTCGCGCGGCCC
>Ga0302326_10002325_pt1 | contig 46522 bp, 38 predicted proteins | sample Palsa_T0_3_FD_202264 | JGI IMG/M metagenome (GOLD analysis project Ga0302326, IMG submission 202264) | Peat permafrost microbial communities from Stordalen Mire near Abisko, Sweden - Palsa_T0_3 | ecosystem: Environmental > Terrestrial > Soil > Palsa > Peat permafrost | place: Sweden: Abisko... | reverse complement strand
CGCGGCGCTGGCGACCGCGGTGGTCTACGGAGTCGGCGGCAGCCTGGTCATCCGCGGTGCCCTGCAGGTCGGCACGCTGGTCGCGCTGTCCCAGCTCCTGGTCCGGGTGTACGGGCCGATCGCGCAGCTCTCCAACGTCCAGATCAGCGTGATGACCGCGCTGGTGAGTTTCGACCGGGTCTTCGAGGTACTCGACCTCAAGCCGCTGATCGCGGAGCGACCCGGCGCAGCGGTCCTGCCTGCCCGGATCCCGGCTGGCACGGTCTCGGCTGGCACGGCCCCGGCTGGCAGCGGCCCGGAACTCCTGGCGCCCGAGATCGAGTTCGACGACGTGTCGTTCCGGTACCCGACGGCCAGCGAGGTGTCTCTCGCCTCGCTGGAGTCGATCGCGCTGCGCTCGCCCGAGCGGCCCGGCGCGGCCGGGGTCCTGCACGAGGTGAGCTTCCGCGCGCCGTCCGGCCAGCTGACCGCCCTGGTTGGCCCGTCGGGCGCGGGCAAGACCACGATCACCGCCCTGGCCGCGCGCTTGTATGACCCGAACGACGGCACCGTGCGGATCGGCGGGTATGACATCAGGGATGTCACCCTGGAGTCGCTGCACGACGTGGTGGGCGTGGTCACTCAGGACGCACACCTGTTCCACGACACGATCCGCGCCAACCTGACCTACGCCAAGCCCGAGGCCACCGAGCTTGAGCTCATCGAAGCCTGCGAGGCCGCCCAGATCTGGGACCTGATCGCCGGCCTGCCTGACGGGCTGGATACCGTGGTCGGCGACCGCGGCTACCGGCTGTCCGGCGGGGAGAAACAGCGGGTCGCCGTGGCCCGGCTGCTGCTCAAGGCGCCCTCCGTCGTGGTCCTTGACGAGGCGACCGCGCACCTGGACTCCGAATCCGAGGCGGCCGTGCAGCGCGCGCTGAAGACCGCCCTGGCCGGACGGACCTCGCTGGTCATCGCGCACCGGCTCTCCACCATCAGGGAAGCCGGCCAGATCCTGGTGGTCGACGCCGGCCGCATCACCCAGCGCGGCACGCACGAGGAGCTTCTGGCCGCGGGCGGCCTGTATGCCGACCTGTACCACGCCCAGTTCGCCAGCCAGGCGGCCTAGGGCTGGTACCCGGCGGCCTGGAGCGTGAACAGCTCGGCGTAGATGCCTGCCTGGCTGATCAGGGACTGGTGGTCGCCCGACTCCGCGACCCGCCCGTCGTCCAGCACGATGATCTGGTCGGCCATGTGGACGGTTCCGAACCGGTGCGAGACGAGCACGGTGATCCCCGCCCACCTCTCCTCCCCGCTTTCCTGGGGCCGCGCCGCACCGCGGTAGCTGGCGAACAGCGCGGCTTCGCTCGGGGCATCCAGGCTCGCGGTCGGCTCGTCCAGGACGGTGAGCAGCGGGCGGTCTCGCATCAGCCCGCGCGCCAGGGCCAGCCGCTGCCACTGTCCTCCGGACAGCGCCCGGCCACCCACGTAGGAGCCGAGCAGGGTATCGAGACCGTCCGGCAGGTCACCGCCGCCGTGACCGTCCGTCCCCACCAGGTCTGAAGCGCCGGCCCGGCGAATCGCGCTGAGCACGGCGCCGCGGTCATCGATGCGGGGCAGGTCACCCGCGCCCACGCCGTCGCCCAGCGACATGGCGAACCGGACGAAGTCCTGGAATGCGCCGGTGGTGGCCGCGCGCCAGTGCCGCGGGCTGATGTCGGCCAGATCCTGCCCGTCGACCATGATCCGGCCCGAGGTCGGGCGGTACATGCCGGCCAGGAGCTTGACCAAGGTTGACTTGCCCGCGCCATTCTCGCCGACGACGGCCACGGTGGTACCGGCCTGCAGTCGCAGGCAGATGTCGTCGAGGACCGGGGTTTCCTGGCCTGGATAGGTGAAGCTGACGTGATCGAAGCTGATGCCGTCCGTCAGCTCGGACGGCGCGGGCTGCCCGGCCTGCCAGGCCTGGCCGGCCACGTAGTCCTCGAGCCACATCAGCCGGTCCGCGGTGGTGGCCGCGGTGGCGAACGAGCTAGCGCTGGTGCTGGCCCCGGTCACCTGGCGCTGGGCGCGGCGCAGCAGGCTGACGACCTCAACCACGGAGCCCGGGGAGGCGTCGCCGTGCGCGGCTCGCAGCACGAGGGCGACGATCGCGGCGCCGAATCCGGCAGCGTACAGGATCCATCCCGCCGCTTCGGTGAGCGCGGCGACGTGAGCCGCGCGCAGTGCCTTGGCGTTGATCTCATCACCGAGCCTGACGTGCCGGGCGAGCAGCCCGTCCGTCGCCCCGAAGGTTCGCAGCTCCCTGGCCGGCGCGGCGGTAGAAGCCAGCGAGAACAGATCGCCGAGCAGGCGGCGGGGATCGGCGAGGTCGTCGTCGGAGCGCTTTTCCACCTTGGCCGCTTTCCGGTCGGCCACAGCCGGCGCGATGGCGAGCAGCGGCACCACGATCAGCGGCGGCCAGACCAGGGCGAGTAGCACGGCCGCCCCCACGAACTGGAGCCCCGAGCGGATCATGCCCAGCGTCTGGGCGGGCGCGCCGGCCAGGGTCCGGCGGCGTTCCCGCAGCGTGTCGATCTCGGCCAGGTAGTCGGGCCGTTCGAAGTGCTCAAGGAAGGGCGCCTCGCAAGTGAGGTCGCCGATCCGCAGGCCAAGGCGCAGGTTGGCCAGATCGGTCATCTTCGCGTTGAGGGCGCCTCCGATCAGCTGCAGCACCCATCCGCCGGGGAAGGCGACGGCCACGATGATCAGGCCCGTCACGATGCGGCCTGGCTTGTGCGCGAGCGCCCCGTCCACGATGGCCCGGAAGCCGAGCGGGTAGGCCAGCAGGAGCAGCGAGGATCCGAGCGCGGCCAGCACGCATTCGCATCCCAGCAGGGGAGCGGCCCGCCACGCCGTGCCGAACAGGATGTCCAGCCGCCGCAGCCAACGCAGCAGCCTGCTCGCGGTGACCCGGGCCGCTCCGCTCTCAGCCATCGGCCCGGACCCCACTGCCGGGGGAGCCCTGGGTCGCCTCGGTGAATCGGGCGGCTTGCATCGCGAACATCTCGGCGTAGCTGCCGCCGGCCGCCACCAGCTCGGCGTGACTGCCGAGCTCGGTGATCCGCCCCGTCTCGAGCACGGCGATGCGCTCGGCCCGGCGGACGGTGGCGAACCGGTGGGAGATGACCATCGTGGTCAGCCCCGAAGTGAGCTCGAGGAACCGGTTGTAGAACGCCGCCTCGGCCCGGATATCGAGCTGGGCCGTCGGCTCGTCGAGCACCAGCACCCGGGCGCCCCTGGCGGCCGCGTAGAGCGCGCGGGCCAGGGCGAGGCGCTGCCACTGGCCGCCGGACAGGTCGGTGCCGCCGTGGTAGCCGGGTGCGCAGATGGTGTCCCATCCGTGCGGCAGGGTGCGCACGAACTCTAGCGCACCCGCCTGAGCCGCGGCCCGCTCCAGGGCGGCCTCGTCGAAGTCCGCGGACAGACCGTCGGCGGCCAGATCGCGGAAGGCGACATTCTCCCGGGCACTCAGCGGGTAGCGGCCGAAGTCCTGGTTGACCACGGCCACCTGGCGCTGCCAGGCACGGGCGTCCAGGTCCCGCAGGTCGGTGCCGTCCACGGTGATCCGCCCGCCAACCGGTTCCCGCAGCCGGGCGAGCAGGGTCACCAGCGTGGTCTTGCCCGCGCCGTTCGCGCCGACCAGGGCCAGCGACCGTCCGGCCGTCAGCTCCAGCTCCAGGCCCTCGTAGACAGGCCGCCCGCCACCGGGATAGCGGTAGCCGACCGCCTCGAACCGGATACCGCGGGCGGGGCGGCCCGCCGCGCTGCCCGCGCCGCTGGCCACGGCCGGCGCACGGAGCCGGGTGACCAGCTCATCGAGGTCGGGCACGGACGCGAGCATGCTCTCCAGCGTGACGTCGGCGGCGCTGACCCCGCCCACCTGCATGGTGGAGGGAAGCATCGGCAGCATGACCGCGACCGTGCCGAGGCCGATGTCGTGGTGCCAGGCCGCGACCGCGAGGAGTCCCGCCCCCGCGACGTACATCGCGGCGACCACGACGCTGAACAGCAGGGCCCGGTTCCTGAAGTGGCGCATCTGCCGCCACGGGGGCTCCATGCCCGCGAGCCACTTGTCCCGGTGCCGGTCAAGTATCCAGCGTCCTAGCCCGAAGACGCGGATCTCCTTGGCGAACGCGGGCCGGTAGGAACAGCCTAGGTAGTACCAGCTGTGTCGCAGTTCCGGTGTCGCCCGCCGCACCAGCGTGGCCCGCTCGGCCAGCAGTCGGCGCAGTGGCGGCCGCAGCAGCGTCCAGCCCAGGAAGAAGGCCAGCCCGATGTACCAGCGGAACGAGGCGAGCACGACGCAGGCGATGAACCCGCTCAGCCGGTCGCCGAAGGCGCTGGCCAGGGCCATCGGGGCATCGGCGGGACGGGAGGTGGACAGCTCGCCGCTCGCGGACGCCAGCTGGTCCAGAACGCTTGAGTCCTCCAGGTGCTCCACGCCCGTCGGGGCGCAGACCGCCTCCGCCAGACGACGCTGCATCCCGGTGGCCATCACCGCCGAGGCGTGCGCCGACAGCAGGTCCTCGGCCGGTCTGCGCAGCAGGGACAGCGCGTAGGCGGCCGTGCCGGTGGCCAGCCCGATCAGCAGGCTACGCCCGCTCGCCGATCCGAGCCCGTGCGTCACCGCCGCCGGGATGCGTCCGGTGGCCCGGCCCAGAGCCACCAGGGCCACGATGGGCAGGAACCCGTCGGCCAGGACGAACAGGCCCATCATGAGCGTCAGGAGCGGGCTCGTCTCCCACAGCAGCCGCAGCACCCGCACCCGCGGTGAGCCGGCCAGCCGCCGCGACAGGGACGGCCGCCCGGACGGGACGAGCCCGGACAGGGTAGCGGGGCGGACGGTGCGGGCGAGGAAGGCTACCCCTTGCGATGCCACGCCCCGCAACATGACCGGCTCCTCAAACTGATTCGAATCAGTATTGGTACTAAGATCGTGTTCCATGAAGCCTAGCCAGAAAGCCGGGCGCGAGTGAAGTGATTTTTCCCTCCGCTCCGCCGGGCCGCGACCCGGCCAGGCCCCGGCCGGCTCCCCGCCAGCGCCGCGCCGTCGCGACCCGGCGGCGGCTGTACGAAGCGGCCATGGCCGAGTACGCCAAGGTGGGGCTAAATGCCGCCCGGGTCGAGGACATCGTGGCTGCCGCCGGGGTGAGCTGGGGGACGTTCTTCCATTATTTCCCGGCCAAGGAGGACGTGCTCCTCGACGCCGCCGCGGAGGTCTGCCGGGCCTACGGTGAGACCGTCCAGGCGGGACTGGAGGCGGGCCAGGACACCGAGACCGTCTTGGCGGCGGCATTCGCCGCGATGTCGGGGACCGCGGCCGACGTCGCCGCGACCAGCGCCCTGCGCGGCAGGTTGCTGCTCTACGTGCTCAGTCACCCGGGCCGCCTGACCGAGTTCCTCGGCGAGGACGTGGCCGCGCCGGTGGCGGCGACGACCGCGGTGATCACCCAGGGCCAGCTGAGCGGGGAGATCCGCTCGGACGAGCCCGCCGAGTCGCTGGCGGTCATCCTGCTCTACGCGGTCCTGTTCGCTGGCCGCCGCGGGGTGACGATCGGCAGGCCGCCCGGCTCGACGCCGCTCAGCCGCCTGGCCCTGCAGACCGTCCTGCGCGGGATGCAACCCTAGAAGCTCCCGAATGTCCCTACGGGAGGGCGTAGCCGAGACGGCGGAGCTCGTCGCCGGCGATCTTCTCGACCTCCGCGATGTCCTGCGGGCTCAGCGATCCTTCGTACCCGGGTGAGCGGCGGGAGCGCCCGCGGCCCCGGGCCGTGCGGGCCGCGCTCCGGATCTCGGCCGCCTGCACGGTCGTACCTGTGAAGCGGGACAGGTCGGCCAGGACCTCATCCGGCTTGCCCATCAGGTGCTCGAAGCGGATCGTCTTGAGCTGGGCGGCGGCCAGGCTGTGGTGCAGTTGCGCGGCCAGCCGCACGGACCAGCGCCAGCGCAGCGCGCACCGGCCGGCCGGGGACAACCGCGGCCAGAGCTCCCGGTCATCTTCGGTTTCGATGCCGAAGAACGGATTGGGGAACTCGGTGTCCATGTTCACGAAACTGGGCCGGAACCAGGACATCACGACCGGGTCGGCCAGCATGGCGGCCACCACGTCCCGGCCGTCCCTGACGACCTGGACGATCCGCGCGCTCGGGAACGCGTAGGTGAGCGCCTCCGCGCAGTAGATGAGGTCGGGGCTCGCGTCCCCGTAGGTTTCCAGCCCCCTGAGCTCCACACACGGCCCGACGGCATCGGCGCCGAGCCCGGCCGCGGCCCGGCATTCCCGCGTGCAGTCGAGGCAGCTGTGCGCGCTGACCTGCCAGCCCTGGGCGAAGGCGTCCCGGATCACGGTGGCGGCGGCTTGCGGGCGGCCCTGGTGCATGGACGGCCGCCGGGCGAAGGCGTACACCACGCGCAGCACGCTGGGCTGGCCGATCGTGATATGGAAACCGCCGGAGGCCTTCAGGGCACGGCCGATCAGGTCCGCTCCCGAGTGCGGCGCGCCGACCACGAAGACCGGCTGGTGCACGCTGCGGGAGTTGACGATGAGGATGTGACGAGCTGAGGGCATCATTGCCTGCCGGTCGGGATCATCTAGCGCCTGCCGGTGTCTGGTTCTCCTTAACCTGGCACGATCCGGCGCTCATCCCGGGCCGCTCCCCGCCGGTGTTCCGCGGCGTGGCCGCTAAGGTTGAGAGCCGTCTGTACCAGCGGGACATGACTGAACGCCTGCGGCATGTTGCCGACCAACCGACCATAACGGGGATCGTACTCTTCACTCAGCAAGCCTACGTCGTTACGCAGGGCGAGCAGCCGCTCGAACAGCTCGATCGACTCCTCGTGGCGGCCGCTCAGTTCCAGCGCGTTCGCCAGCCAGAAACTGCAGGCGAGGAAGGCGCCCTCCGAGCCGGCCAGCCCGTCCACCGCCGACGTTCCGCCGGGCGGCAGCTCGTACCGGCGCAGCAAGCCGTCCTGCATGAGGTCCCGCTGCACGACCTTCATCGTCGACACGATCCGGGGGTCGGCGGGGTCCAGGAAGCCCACGTCGGAGATGAGCAGGACGGACGCGTCGAGCTCGGCCGCACCGTAATACTGGGTGAAGGCCCCGCGCTCGCAGTTATAGCCCTTCTCGCAGACCTCGGCCTTGATCTTATCGCGGGTGCCGCGCCAGCGAGCGGCCAGATCCGTCTCGCCCGCCTGTTCGGCGTAATCCGCGGCGCGATCGAAGGCGACCCAGGCCATGACCTTGGAGTGAACGAAGTGGCGGCGCGGCCCGCGTACCTCCCATAGCCCCTCGTCCGGCTCGTGCCAGTGCTCTTCGAGGAACCCGAGCAGCGAGCGCTGCAGGGACCAGGTGTGCTGGTCGTCGTGCAGCCCGGACTTGCAGCTGAGCTGAAGGGCATCGATCACCTCGCCGTACACATCGAGCTGAAGCTGGCCGGCCGCCGCGTTGCCGATCCGCACGGGCGCCGATCCTTCGTAGCCGGGCAGCCAGCCCGCCTCCCATTCGGCCAGCCGGCGCTCGCCCGCCACGCCGTACATGATCTGGATGTGCTCCGGGCTCCCGGCGATGGCGCGGCCCAGCCATAGGCGCCACGCCCTGGCCTCGTCGGTGTAGCCGGTACGCAGCAGCGCCTCAAGGGTAATGGTGGCGTCACGCAGCCAGCAGTACCTGTAGTCCCAGTTGCGCACGCCGCCGATGTCCTCGGGGAGCGAGGTGGTCGCGGCCGCGACGATACCGCCGGTGGGCTGGTAGGTGAGCGCCTTCAGGGTGATCAGGGACCGGATCACGGCATCGCGGTACGTCCCGTCGTAGGTACAGCGGGAGACCCAGTCGTCCCAGAACCTCCTGGTCCGATCGAGGGCTTCGAACGGGTCGAGCGGGGCGGGCTCGCCGCGGTGCGAGGGCAGGTAGGTGAGCACAAAGGGGACGCTGTCGCCCGCGGCGACGCGAAACGTCGCCGTGTGCGCCAAGTCCCGCCCGGTGAGCGGGACCGGCGTGCGCAGCCAGAGCGAGTCCGGGCCCGCGGTCGCCTTGATGCCATCGCCGGTCCTGACCGTCCAGGGCACGATCGATCCATAGCCGAAGCGGACCCTCAGGGCCAGGCTCATGTCAACGGTCCCGCTGACGCCCGTCACCAGCCGCACCAGGACGGGCGGCTCGCCGCCGCGCGGCGGCATGAAGTCGGTGACCCTGACGACGCCGTCCGCGGTTTCCCACTGGGTTTCCAGGATCAGGGTGTCACCGGCATAGCGCCGGGCCGGCGCGGACGTTCCCGGAACGGTCGGCGCGATCTGCCAGTGGCCATGGTCCTGGGTGCCAAGCAAGGCCGCGAAAGATGCCTCTGAGTCGAACCGCGGCAGGCACAGCCAGTCCACCGAACCGTCCGTGCCGATGAGCGCGACCGATTGCATGTCACCGACGATGGCGTAGTCTTCGATCCGCCCGGCCAAGTGTCCTCCTGGTTGGCTATCCCCTGCCGATACCGTACTAGCCGCTGGTTGCCATTAGGCTGGGTTCATGGGCGTACTACCCGGCGTAGTGGGCGGCTGGAGGGCGCGCTGGCTGCTCGGCGCGGGAATGGTGCTCGCCGCGCTGGCTGCGGTGACTGGCTGTGCGCAGTTCGACGCGGCTCTCGGGCAGCGGCAGGCCGTCGTCTCCTTCCGCGACAACACGCCCGTCTCGGCCAAGCTCGCCGTGCGTACCAGTTGCGCGAAGGTACCGGCGGTGACCCCGCAGCCGCTCCCTTCTGACCTCAATTCCCCCTATGCCCTGCCGCAGCTGACCTACCAGGTCAACCAGGCGAGCGACGCGGACGTGGCGATGCTGGAAAAGTGCCTGGCCAAGTTCCCCGTAGTGGCCGGCGTCACACTGCAGGATTCAAGCGACGAGGGCAACTGATATTGCCGGCTTAGCCTCGTTCGCTCAGCCCGGATGCCTTCGCCCCGTTACTTTCCATCGGCTTAGCGTCGGCTATTTCCGCTGGTAGCAGCTTGGTAGCGGCTTGGTAGCAGCTTGGCCGCGCTTGATTCCCTATAATGCCTACTTCATGTATAGTGATTCAGCGGGATTCCCATATAAACGATAGAAATTAGGTACTAGATGCGACGTGTTACGAGCGCCGCGATGATAGGCGCTGCCCTACTGCTGGCAGGCTGCTCTTCCTCGGCATCGAGTTCGGCGAGTTCGGCGAGTACGGCGAGTTCCAACTCAAGCTCCGGGGGGTCCGGCGGAGGCGCGCCGGTGACGGTGCGGCTGGGTTTCCTCACCAACATCACCCACGCTTCGGCCCTGGTCGGGCTCAAGGAGGGTTACTTCACCAAAGACCTCGGCTCCGCCGGAACGCTGAAGCCCACCGCGTTCAGCACCGGAACCCAGGAGACAACCGCCCTGCTGGCCGGCCAGCTTGACGCCGCCTACGTGGGGCCGAACCCGGCCATCAACGCCTGGCAGAAGTCAACCGGCAGCGCGATCAAGATCATCTCCGGAGCGGCCACGGGTGGCGCCTCCGTCGTGGTCAAGAAGGGCATCACGTCGGTTTCCCAGCTGAAGGGCAAGACGCTGGCCACTCCGTCCCTGGGCAACACGCAGGACGTCGCGGTGCGCTACTGGCTGAAGCAAAACGGGGTGACCACCACCACGACCGGCGGCGGGGACGCCTTTATCAAGCCCACCACCCCCAACTCGGCGGCCGTCCTGGAGTTCAAGTCGGGGCAGATCGCCGGTGGCTCAGAACCCGCGCCCTACGACATCGAGATGGTCCAGGACGGCGGCACCGTGCTGTTGAGCGAGCCTGGCGTCACCACCTTGCTCGTCGTGGCGCAGAGCTTCCTGTCCGCCCACCCCGCGGTCGTCGCGGACCTGCTCAAGGCCCAGGTCCAGGCCAACGACTTCATCAAGTCGAACCCGACCGCGGCCCAGGCCGACGCGAACGCCGAACTGGGCTCTTACACCGGCAAGCCGCTCAAGGCGAGCATCGTCGCGGCGGCGTTTAAAGAGATCACCTTCACCGATGACCCCGATTCGTCATCGCTGACAACCGACGCCTCGCAGGCCGTATCCCTCGGCCTGCTCAAGCCGGTCAACCTGAGCGGCATTTTCGATCTCGGTCCGCTCAACACGGTGTTGTCGGCGGCCGGCGAATCCCCGGTGAGTTCTTAACCATGGTGAGGCAGGTGAGTTCCTTGGCAGTTACCGAGCGGCGGGCTCCGGCGACAGCAGTAGCAACGGGAGCGGTCCGGTTGACGGGCGTCTCCAAGGTGTTCGGGCGCGGCAGTTCAGCGGTCCAGGCGCTCGATCAGGTGTCGCTGGAGGTCATGCCGGGGGAATTCACCTGCCTTATCGGGGCGTCGGGCTGCGGCAAGTCCACGCTGCTGGCGCTGGTCGCCGGCCTGGAGCAGCCGACCTCGGGGGAGGTGTCGACCTCGGGCACGCGGGTCGCGGTCATGTTCCAGGAGCCCGCGCTGTTCCCGTGGCTCACCGCGGCAGGCAACGTGGAGATGGCGCTGCGCGCCCGCGGCGCGGGCAAGGCCGAACGGCGCCAGCGGGCGGCGGAACTGCTGCGGACCGTGAACCTGGGCGACTTCGGCGGGAAGCGGCCGCACGAGTTGTCCGGCGGCATGCGGCAGCGGGTCGCGCTCGCCCGGGCGCTCGCCCAGGACGCCGACATCCTGCTGATGGACGAGCCGTTCGGCGCCCTGGACGCGATGACCAGGGACCTGCTGCACGACGAGATCGACCGGGTTTGCGCCGACCGGTCGCTGACCGTCATATTCGTCACCCATAACGTGCAGGAAGCCGTGCGGCTCGGCGACCGCGTAGTGGTGATGAGCAGCCGCCCCGGCCGGGTGATCGATGAGTTCGCCGTCGACATCGAGCGTCCCCGCCGGATCGACTCGGCGCCGGTCGCGGAACTGGCCGCACAGATCACCGACCGACTGCGTGAGGAGATGAGCCGCGATGCCCGCTGACGGTGTGCGCGGGGAAATCGACCCGTTTCTCCGCGACGGCGTGGGGTCTTCGCCGGTCGCTGAGCGGGACTCCGTGCCGGCCTACGCGGAGAAGCTGGCGTGGCTGGAGTCCATGGAAGCGCCCGGATCGGGGGCTTCGGAGCAGCGCGGACGCAAGCTGGCCAAGCGCGCCTGGGCGTCGCTGTGGCCCAAGGCACTCGCCGTCATCATCGTCCTGGCGATCTGGCAGATCATCCACATCAGCGGCTGGAAGAAGGACATCTTCCCCGGGCCCGGCTCGACGCTGGCCAACCTGGGCGATCAGCTGAAGACGGGCCTGCTGTGGCACGCCATCGCCACCACGCTGGAACGTGCGGTCATCGGCTTCGGCCTGGCCGTGCTGATCGGCGCGGTCATCGGCGCCCTGGTGTCCAGGATCGGGCCGCTGCGCGCAGCGTTCGGCTCGCTCATCACCGGGCTGCAGACGATGCCGTCGATCGCCTGGTTCCCGTTCGCGATCATCTTGTTCGGGATCAACACCACCGCCATCTTGTTCGTCATCGTCCTCGGGGCCGCCCCGTCGATCGCCAACGGCCTGATCGCAGGCGTCGACTACACCCCGCCGATCCTGCTCCGGGCGGGCGCCACGATGGGGCTGCGGCGGCTTTCGCTGTACCGGCACCTGATCTTGCCGGCCTCGCTGCCCGCCATGGTGGCCGGGCTGCGGCAGGGCTGGGCGTTCGCCTGGCGCAGCCTGATGGCCGGCGAGCTGCTCGTCATCATCGCGAACCAGCCGTCCCTGGGGGTGCTGCTTTCGACCGACCAGGACCAGGCCGACATGCAGAGCGCCACCGCGATCATCATCGTGATCCTGCTCATCGGCATCTTCGTGCACACGCTGTTCAGCATGGCCGACCGCGCGATCCGCCGCCGCTGGGGCCTGGTCGGCAGCTCCTGACCCCAGGGCGGGTTCAGGACTACCCGAGCAGCTGCCGGGCGGCCGCCACGATGTGCTCGGCGCTGATCCCGGCGGCGTCGAGCAGTTCGGCGCTGGTACCGGATCCGGGCATTTCCCTGACGGCGAGGTGGGCGACCGTCAGCTCGATTCGTCCGTCGCTGGTCAGGGCGTCAATGACAGCGGACCCGAGGCCGCCCTCGGGGTGATGGTCCTCGACCAGTACCAGCCGTCCCCCGGTGGTGCTGGCGGCCGCCGTCAGGGTGTCGGTGTCGACCGGCTTGACCGAGTACAGGTCGATGACCCGGGCGCTGATGCCCTCATCCTTGAGCTGGTCCGCCGCGGTGAGGCAGGCGTGCAGGGTCACCCCGGCTCCGATCAGCGTCACCTGATCGTCGTCGGCCTGGCGCAGCACCTTGGACCCGCCGATCGGGAAGGTCTCGGCGGCGTCGTAGAGCACCGGATAGGCGCCGCGCGTGGTCCGCATGTAGGAGATGCCGGACTGGTCGGCCATGGCCTGGACCAGGGCGGCGGTGCTGGTGGCGTCGCTGGGGTACAGGACCGTGGAGCCATGGACCGCGCGCAGCATGGCCAGGTCCTCCAGGGCCATCTGGGACGGGCCGTCCGCGCCGATCTCGACCCCGGCGTGCGAGCCGACGAGGCAGATATTGGCCTGGGAGATGGCCGCCATCCGGATGAAGTCGTAGGCCCGGGTGAAGAATGCCGCGAAGGTGGAGGCGAACGGCCGGTAGCCGCGAACGCCGACCCCCACCGCCGCCGCGACCAGCTGCTGCTCGGCGATGTACATCTCGAAATACCGCTCGGGGTACGCCTGGGCGAACTGATCGGCGAAGGTTGAATTGCTCACCTCGCCGTCCATCGCGACCACGTCAGGGCGCACTCCGAGTGCGGCGAGCGCAGCCCCGTATGCCTTGCGGGTGGCCACCTTCTGGCCGAGGTCGTAGGCCGGCAGCTTAACGTCCGCGCCGTCGGCCGCGGCCGGTACGCGCGTGGCCTTTTCCGGCAGCGGACCGCGGACGAGCAGGTTACGCTCGCCGCCGAGCTCGATGATGGCGCGTTCGGCCATCTCGTGAGGCAGCGGCTTACCGTGCCAGCCCTCCCTGTCCTCGACCTCGGAGAAGCCGCGGCCCTTGAGGGTGCGGGCGAGGATGACGGTCGGCTTAGCGACGCTAAGGTCGCCCGCCGCAGCGATGGCCTGGTCGATCGCGGCGACATCGTGACCGTCGATAACGAACACCCGGGCGCCGAACGCCGTCGCGCGGCGACTGTAGGCATCCAGGTCCCAGGAGAGATCGGTGGGGCCGCGCTGGCCTAGCCGGTTCACGTCCACGATGGCGATGAGGTTGGAGAGCTTGTAGTGCGAGGCCTTGTCGAGGGCTTCCCAGATCGACCCCTCGGCCATCTCGCTGTCTCCGCAAAGGACCCAGACCCGGTAAGGCAATTCGTCCAGGTACTTGCCGGCCAGGGCAACGCCGACGGCGTCCGGCAGGCCCTGCCCGAGGGAGCCGGTGGCCACGTCGACCCATGGCAGGACCGGGGTGGGATGACCTTCCAGCCGGGACCCGAAGCGGCGGTAGCCGGTCATCAGCTCCTCGTCGGAGACGACACCGACGGCCTTGAAAATCGAGTACAGCAGGGGAGAGGCGTGGCCCTTGGAGAAGATGAGGTGGTCGTTGCCCGCCTCCTCCGGGTTGTCCCAGTCGTAGCGCAAGTGTCGGCTGACGAGGACGGCGAGCAGGTCGGCGGCGGACATGCTCGAGGTCGGATGCCCCGAACCGGCCGAGGTGCTCGAGCGGACGGAGTCAACGCGCAGCTGCTGAGCGAGCTCGGCGGCGAGCGCCAAGTCGACGTCGGTCATGGTGGATGGGGCGGACACGAGTACCTCCCAGGCCGCGAGATTTCGGGATTGGTCCCTAGGAGGAGCGTAACCAGGCTGAGGCTTTCCTTCCCGCCGGGGTACCGGTAAACCCGGGGAACGCAGAGTGTTTACCGCCAGGAGATCGCGAGTTCGTTCAGGATGGATTTAAGAGCCCGTGACGCCCGCGCGAACCCTTCCGGGCCGCTGAAGCCGCCGTAGCGTCCGGCCTGCGCCAGGTGCGGCTCGAGCGATACGAAGCCCTCGAACCCCGAGTCCCGCAGCGCGGCCAGCGTCGGCCGTACCTGCCCGTCGCCTTGTCCCGCGGGCACGACCTCGCCCGTCGTCGCCAGCGCGTCTTTGACCTGCAGGTAAACCAGGTACGGCCGGAGCGGGCCATAGCCTTGCGAAAAGGGCCTGACGCCGCACTGGACGAAATTCGCCGCGTCGAACGTCGCCCGCAAAGCGGGGGAGTCCACCGCGGTGATCAGGTCGCGGCAGCGGTCCGGCGTGTCGCCGTAGATCTGTTTCTCGTTCTCGTGGGCCAGGACCAGGCCGCGCTCGGACGCGATCTGGGCCAGCGCCGCCATCCGGTCGATGACCTGCTCGCGGTGCTGCTCGGGCGGCTCGCCCGGCGGGATGAAGAAGGAGAACACGCGCACGATCGCGGTGCCGACTTCGCCGGCGATATCGGCAATCCGCCGCATCCTGTCCAGCTCCGGGCCGAGCGGCGCTTCCAGCGGGATCTTGCCGATGGGCGAGCCGATCGCGGATACCCGCACCCCGGCGCGGTCCAGCGCGCCGCGGAACGCGCTGAGCTGCCCGGCGGTGAAGTCGGCCACGTTCACCGACCACGCGCTGCGCAACTCGAGGTGCGTGATCGACTCGGCGGCGAGGGTCGAGAGCTGCTCGTCCGGGTCAGGGGAGATCTCGTCCGCAAAGCCGGACAGCACGACGGTCATGAGCGCAGCCGCACGGTGCGGCCGGAGCGGGAGGACTCGTAGACGGCGCAGACGATCTCGAGCGCGGCCCGGCCGGCCTCGCCGTCGACCGCGGGCGGGCGCCCTTCGTCGATCGCCGCGAGCAGGTCGGCGAGTTGCGCGGCGTGGCCGGACACGTCGAGGGCCGCTGGGTCAGCCGCCGCCCCCGGCCCCGTCTCCGGCTGCGGTCCGCCGTCCGTTGGCTGCGGTCCGCCGTCCGCGGCCTGCGCGCCGTCCCCGAACACGCGGCTGACGAGCCGTCCGTCCTCGATGATCACGGTGCCCCCGGTGCCGGTGATCTCCAGCCGCTGGGGGAAGCCGGGGAAGACGGCGGTGCTGGACACGATGGTGCCGACGGCGCCCGAGGTGAACCTGACGATGGCGAGGGAGGTGTCCTCGACCTCGATCTGGTGAGCCTGCGTCGTGCAGACCGCGGTGACCTCGGCGACCGGTCCCATCAGCCAGCGGAGCAGGTCGACGTAGTGGACGCCCTGGTTCAGCAGCGAGCCGCCGTCCATGGCCCAGGTACCGCGCCACCCGGCGCTGTCGTAGTAAGACTGGCCGCGGTACCACTTGGTCCTGGCCTCACCGAGCACGAGGCGGCCCAGGGCGCCCTCGTCGATCAGCCGCTTGGCCTCGATCAGCCCCGGGTCGAACCGGTGCTGCGATATCACGGTCAGCGCCACGCCGGCCATGCGTGCCGCCCCGATGAGACGGTCGGCGGCTTCCAGGGTGACATCGACCGGCTTTTCCACCGCCAGGTGCTTGCCCGCCTTGACCGCCTGCATGCCGACCTCGGCGTGCAGGCCGCTTGGCACGCAGACGCACACCACGTCGACATCGCCCCGGGCCAGCAGCGCGTCGAGATCGCGCTCGGCCGTACCGCCGCGGCTGGCGGCGAAGACCGCGGCGGCGTCCGCGTCCACGTCGGTGACGGCGACCAGCCGGGCGCCGGGCAAGGTCGCGATGGCGTCGGCGTGCATGGCCGCGATGATCCCGGTCCCGACGATGCCGAAGCCGCGCGGAGTCACGGGAGCGGCTCCAGCCACTTGGTGAGCAGTTCTAGGTGCTGAGGCAGCGCGACCTGCGGTTCTTCGATTTCCCGGTGCCAGTGCTTCTCCCATTCGACCGAGATCCAGTGCCGGTAACCACCGGCCGCCAGCAGCGTGAGCATGTCGGCGACCGGCACCTCGCCCGCACCGAGCAGCACCAGCTGCCAGTGGCCGCCGGCCGTCCGCCTGGCGTCCTTGACCTGCGCGAGCAGGATACGCGGACCGAGGTTCGCGTAGACCTGTTCCGGTCGTTCGCCCATCCGGTGCGGATGATGGCTGTCCCACACCGCGCCGACCCAGCGCGGGTCGGCTAGGGCCAGCAACTCGGCCACGGCCGCAGACGCTGAGAAGGCATCGTGGGTTTCCACGCCGATGGCGACACCGAGCCGTTCGGCGAGCGGCCCGGCGGCCTCGAGTACCCGCGCCGCGTTTGCGAGCTGTTCCCGGCGGGCGGGGCGGTCCGCGGCCAGCGCGCCCCCGAACACGCGTACCAGCGGGGATTCCCAGTCGCTGGCCAGCTCGAGGAACCGGCGCAGTTCGGGACCTGGATCGTCACCGGTGAGGCGGATCGAGCTGTCCACCGCGACGACGGGCAGGCCGGTGAGGGTCCGCTTGACCCGGGTACGGTCGGCGGCGGGCATCGACGGGTCGATGAGCTCGCCGTCGATGAGCCGGAGTTCGATGCCGCCATAGCCCCACCGGCGCCCGAGCGAGGCGGCCGAGGCCAGCGTGGCATCCGGGAAGGCCAGGGTGCTGAAGGCGATGCGCGACGAGGCGCTCATCGGCTGATGCTCCCCTTGATGACGAGCCGGGCTGGCGTGATGGTGATTCTTGGTCGAAGGGGTCTGTCTGGGTAGGGCCCGCCCCCGGTGGGGGGGTACCGAGGGCGGGCCGGCTTAGTGCCCCAGAAAGGAGCTTAGCCCTGCGGAACCAGGTGCAGGATAACAACTTCGTCGGTTCCGGAGCCGGGACCGTTGTTTGTCCCGGACGGCTGGCCCGTCTCGTAGGGATTCTGCTGGGTCGGCCAGCCGGAGTAGTTCTGCGAGTTGTACTCGAACCACTCCGACGCGGTCGTGGTCGGGATGATCGGCAGGTTCGCGGCCACGTACTTCGCGATCGGCGCCAGCGCCGCGGCCTGCGCCGTGGTCGTCGCCGCTCCGGCCAGAGTGGCCAGCTCGGCGTTGATCGCCGGGTCGTTCAGCCGTTCGAAGTCACCCGTCGCGGCGTTGCCGGTGGCCAGCGAGCTGTCCAGCCAGCCGTCGTACATGTTGTACGGGGTCAGGCCGCCGTTTGACCAGTGCGAGGTCAGCTGGAAGTTACCGTCGGCGACGTCCTCGTTCCAGGCGTCGGTCGACTGGCCCACGAACGTCGCGTCGATGCCGGCCGCCCGCAGTTCCTGCGCGACCAGGGCGTCGTCCTGAGCGTAGTCCGTGTACGCAGACGGGTCGGTGACCGCGATCGTGACGCTCTTGCCGCCCTTGGAGAAGAAGCCGTTGCTGCCCAGCGTGTAGCCCGCCTTCTCAAGTACCTGCTTGGCGGCGGCCGCGTTGGCCGTGGCGGAGACGGTCATGTTCGCGACCGGCGCGCTCCAGGCGCTGAACGTCGGCAGGGTCAGGCCGGTGGCGTTGAGGACCGGGTCCTCCAGGCCAGCCTCGCCTTCTGAGGCGATGACGCTGCGGTTGATGGCCAGGCTGATGGCCTGCCGCACGGCCAGCTGGTTGGTGGGCCACTTGTTCAGGTTCGGCATCAGGCTATTGGTGCCGCCGGGTGCCTCCCAGTAGTGGTGGGTGGTCGGGGAGGTGTCCACGAAGCTCTTCTGCAGACCGGGGATGAAGTTCCCGGTCCAGTCGATCTGCCCGGAGAACAGTGCGCTGAGCGCGCCGGTGTTGGAGGTGTAGACCGGAAAGAAGACCTTCGGGACCTTAACCGAAGACGCCTGCCAGTAGTCCGGGTTCTTCACCAGCGTGAAACCCTGCGGCGTGAAGCTGCCCAGCTTGTAGGGGCCGGTGCCGACCGGGGTCGCGTCCGCGAAGGTCGTCGGGCTGCCGGCCTTGCTCCAGATCGCCTGCGGCACGATCGCGGTGCCGGCGATCTCTTCCAGGTTGGTGTACTGGGCGGTCGGGAACGTGAGCGTGACCGTGTTGCCCGATGTACTCACGCTGGAGATCTTCAGGCCGTCGATGTTGACCGCCGCGTTGCTTTTCACCAGGTTAAAGGTGTAGGCCACGTCCGCCGGGGTGAACGGCGTGCCGTTGTTCCACTTCACGCCCTGGCGGATCGTGAAGGCGAGCGTCTTGCCGCCGTTCGACCACGCGTAGGACGTGGCCAGCCACGGGTAGTACTTCGGCGGCGCGGCCAGGTCGAACTGGATCAGCGGCTCATAGATGAGCCCCGTGGCACCCATGCCCCAGGGGGCAGCGGTGGTAGCGAATGGGTTGAAATCCTGGGTGATGGCGGTCTCCGGGGAGCTCTCCATGACCAGGGTCTTACCGGTGGTGGTGCCGGTGCTCGCCGAGCCTGAGGTCGAGCTTGAGCTCGACGAGCAGGCAGCGAGCCCGCCCGCGAGCACGCCGGCCGCCGCTACCGCGCAGAGCCGTCTATAGCTGTGCAATCTCCTCATCAGTTTCGTCTTTCTCTCGTGTTGGATATGGGTTAGTTCGTGCTTTCGGTTCCGATGGGGGCCGATGGGCTGGTACCTCCGTTGTCCGGCCATTTGGCGACAAGCTCGGGCGCGGCCTCGTCGAGGTGCCAGCAGGCTGCCCCGCGTGTGGCCGAGATCTGCAGAAGGGCCGGGTCTTCGGCGTAGCAGTGGTCGTCGGCAAACGGGCACCGGGGGCTGAAAGGACAGCCGACCGTCGCCGCGCTCCCGGGTTTCTGCGCGGCCTCGGCTCCAGCCCGTCCGGAGGTGTCAGCGGCGCTGCTCCGGTGGGTCTTGCGGCGCAGGGTGCTGCCGAGGTTGTCCGGGTCTGGGGCCGAGGCGACGAGCAACTGGGTGTAGGGGTGGGCCGGATGCTGGGTCACCTCCTCGGCCGGACCGCGCTCCACGATCTCGCCGGCGTACATGACCAGCACTTCGTCGGCGAAATAACGCGCGGAGGCGATGTCGTGGGTGATGTACAGCATGGCCAGCTTGAAGCGCTGGCGTAGATCGTCCAGCAGGGCCAGCATCTCCAGCCGGATCGAGACATCCAGCATGGAAACCGGCTCGTCGGCGAGCAGCACACTCGGGTGAGCGGCCAGGGCGCGGGCGAAGGAGACCCGCTGGCGCTGGCCACCCGACAGCTCGTGCGGGTACTTGACCAGGAACTGCTTGGCGGGCGTCAGCCGCACCTGTTCCATCAGGGCGACGACCTCGGCGTCGACGTCGACGTCCTTGCCCTGGTGCAGCTTCACCGGGCGCTCCAGGTGGTAGCGCACCGTGTGCACCGGGTTCAGCGAGGCGAACGGATCCTGGAAGACCAGCTGGACGTGGCTCTTATAGCGGCGGAAGTCCCCGCGGCTGGTCACCTCGACCCGCTTGCCGTCCAGCTGGATGACGCCGGAGGTGAGGCGTTCCTGCCCGGCCAGCATCCGCGCGGCGGTCGACTTGCCCGAGCCGCTCTCGCCGACGAGGGCTACGACCGCCCCGCGGTACAGGTTGAAGGAGACGTCGCGCACCGCGTGCAGGGTCTGGTGGCGGCCGATGCGGAAGTCTTTGCTGACCGAGATCGCCTGCATGGCGAGCGGCCCGCGGGCCGCGGCCGCGGACGTCAGCGTGTGCGTCTGCTCGCTCATGCTCCCAGCTCCCCGACGGTTTCCGGCTGTGCCTGCGGCTTCGGCGGTGCCGGTGTCTCCGGCAGCACGAACGGGCAGGCCGTCACGTGAGCAGGATTCTTGGAGGTGGCCACGGACAGCAGGTGCATGTCGACCTCGCGGCAGGCCGCGGTGCCGAAGCCGCAGCGTGGCAGGAACGGGCAGCCGGGCGGCGGGTTCCGCAGGTCCGGGGGAGAGCCGGGGATACCGGCCAGCTCACGGCGCGGGCCGTGCAGCGAGGGGAACGAGTTGAGCAGTCCCCTGGTGTAGGGGTGCGACGGCTCGTGGTGGATTTCCTCGGCCGTGCCGATCTCCAGCAGCTGCCCGGCGTACATCACCGCGATCCGGTCGGCCAGCTCGAGCAGCAGGGACAGGTCGTGGGTGATGAACAGGATCGAGAAGCTCAGGCGTTCCTTGAGCTCCACGATCTGGGCCAGGATGTCGCGCTGCACCACGACGTCGAGCGCGGTGGTCGGCTCGTCCATGATGACGATCTCGGGCTCGATGGCCAGCGCCATCGCGATCATCACCCGCTGGCGCATGCCGCCGGACAGCTCATGGGGATAGCTGCGCAGGCGTGAGCGCGGGATGCCCACCAGGTCCAGCAGCGCCGCCGCCTTCTCCCGCGCTTCGTCCCGGGAAATCCGCAGGTGAGCGTGCATGACGTCGGTCATCTGGTCGCGGACGTTGAGCACCGGGTTCAGCGCGTTCATCGCGCTCTGGAAGACGATCGCGATCTCGCGCCAGCGCAGCCGCCGCAGTTCGTCGGGCTTCATCGTGAGCACATCGACCGGCTCGGTCACCCGGCGGCCGGAGTACCGGACGCTCCCGCTGGTGATCAGGGCCGGGGCCCGCAGCAGCCGCGAGGCGCCGTAGACCAGCGTGGATTTACCTGAGCCGCTCTCGCCCGCGAGCCCGATGACCTCCCCGGCCGCCAGGTCCAGGTTCACCCGGTCCACGGCCCGGACGTCACCGCCCGACGTCCGGTAGACGACCGACAGGTCCCGGATCTCGAGCACCGTGTCCGGGGGGACGGCGCCCGGGACTATGACGGGGGAGGCGGTGGTCGCGGCCTGGTCTGGATACGTGCTCATCGGTGCCCGGCCCTCTCGGTCTCGTCGAGCATGGAACTGCGGGAGAAAGAGTGCAGGAACCCGGCCAGCTTGCCGCGGTGCTCCGACACTTCGGCCAGCACCGGCGTCGGGTCGGCGGGAGGGAGCCAGTGCCCGGCGATCCGGCTGGCGCTGGTCGCGTCGCGCAGGCGCGGGTTGCCGAGCTCGTCGATCCCGGTGTTCAGCAGCACCAGGCCGGTCCCGATGAGGGCCACGGCCAGGCCCGGCGGCACGAACCACCACCAGGCCCCGAGCTCAAGCGCCTGCTGGCTCTCCGCCCAGTACTGCATCGTGCCCAGGCTCCAGGCGTTCAGGTTGGCGACGCCGATGAACGCCAGGGCGACCGACGCGCCGATCGCGTACAAGACGGTATTCACGAAGCTCGCCGCGATCAGGCTCACCTCGTTCGGCACGATCTCGAAGGCAATAATCCGCCAGGTCCTCTCCCCGGTCTCCCGCGCGCACGCGATGAAGTCGCGATTGCGGATGGCCAGGGTCTGCGCGCGGATCACCCGGGCCCCCCACGGCCAGCCGAGCACGCTGAGCACCACGATGGTCGCGGTCTGTCCCTTGGTCTGCAGGGAGCCGAGCAGCACGATGAGCAGCGGCAGGGCCGGGATGACCAGGAACACGTTGGAGACCAGCGACAGCAGCTCGTCCCACACCCCGCCGAGGAAAGCGGAGGTCACTCCGACGATCACCGCGAGCACCGTGGCTATCACCCCGACGATGAACCCGAGCTCCAGGGTGAGCCGGATCCCCATCAGCAGCTGGGACAGAACGTCCTGCCCGCTCTGGGTGGTACCGAGCAGGTGCGCGCCGTACGGCGCGTGCAGCGACAGGGCGGGCAAGGGATTCTGGTACGAGGGGTCGTACGGCGCAACCAGGGGACCGATGATGGCGGCGAGCACGAACACGCCGAGCAGGACAGCGCCGGCCTTGGCCTTGGGCGGCATCCGCCGCCACCGGCCGGGCTGGACGTCTTGGATGGGCAGCGCGGCGGCGTCGGCGGACAGGGGCAGGACGGCGGTCATTAGGTGGCCTCCCTAGCTCGCGCCCGAGGATCGGACAGCACGATGATCACGTCGACGATCATGTTGGCGAGCAGTACGGCGAAGGTGATGACCAGGAAGATCGCCTGCATCAGCGGGTAGTCACTCGAGGTGACCGCGGTGAGCAGCAGCTCGCCGATGCCCGGGTAGGAGAAGACGATCTCCATGATCAGGGCGCCGGAGACGACGAAGGCGAGCGCCAGGCCGAACCCCTGCAGCTGGGGCAGGATCGCGTTGCGCGCCGCGTAGGTGAAGATGACCCTGCGGTTGTGCAGGCCTTTGGCCTGGGCCGCGATCACGTAGTCCTCGCCGACCGTGGTGATCATGACGTTGCGCATCTGCAGCATCCAGCCGGCGATCGAGGTGAGCACGATGGTCAGGGCCGGGAGCAGGGAGTGGTAAATGGCGCTGCCGATGAAGTCCGCGTGCCATCCCGGCACCAGGCCCTCCGCGTACCCCTGACCGAGCGGGAACACGTGCAGCTTGGCGGCGAACAGCTCGAGCAGGATCAGCGCGAAGAAGAAGTAGGGGATCGCCTGCAGGAACATCAGGCCCGGCAGCACCCGGTCTAGCCTGCCGCCGTGCCGCCAGCCGGCCACGATGCCAAGCGCGGTACCGACGACGAAGGCGATGACCGTCGCCGATCCGACCAGGATGAGGGTCCACGGGATGGTCTCGGCGAGCAGCGTGGACACCGGGGCGGGATACTGCGTGACGTCGGTACCGAAGTTGAGGTGGAAGACGTCATCCAGGTACGACCCGTACTGACTCCAGATCGAGCCAGGGTGCCCCACCCCGAGCAACGCCTCCAGGGCCTTGTAGGCCGACGGCTGCAGGCTGGGGAACTTCGCCATGATGGCCTGGACCGCGTTGCCGGGCATCGCGCGAGGGATGAAGAAGTTCACGGTAAGCGCCACCCAGGCGGCCACGATGTAGAACACCAGGCGGCGGACGATAAAGGACATGGCGGCTCCTATGCCTTCGCTGCTTGCCGGGCACGCCGGCGGGCTGGCTTGAGACCGGGCGGGAGGATCAGCAGGGACGTCGGGGCGGCCGGATCCGGGCGCGGCAAGTTGAGCGGCGGCACAGGCGTGCGGATGACGGTCCCGGGCGGGCAGCCGCAGCTTGACCTCAGCACGAGCTCGGTGGGCAGCAGTTCGACCGCGGGAGGCATCGCCGGGTTGGCGATCCGATCGAGCAGCCGGGCGCAGGCCCGCTCGCCCAGCATGCGCATCGGCTGGTGAACCGTGGTGAGCGGCGGGTCACACAAGCTGCCGGGGAAGATGTCGTCGAAGCCGACCACGGCCACGTCCTGCGGCACCCGGACGTCGGCCCGGGCCAGCGCCTTGAGCACCCCGATGGCCATCTGGTCGTTGGCGGAGACGACCGCATCGGGAAAGTTCTCCCTGGGCAGGGCCAGCAGCGCCTCGCCCGCTTCCTCGCCGCTTTGCACGCTGTAGTAGCCCTGGTAGTAACCGACAAGCTCGCATTGCGGGTTGGCTCGCAGCACGTGGTCCAGGCCGAGCCGCCGCTCGCGGGAGTCGGGCGAATCCGCGGGCCCGTGCACCCAGAACAGCCGCCTCCTGCCGTGATCGCGGATGAGGTGGGTGACCACGGCGGCCGAGCCGGACAGGTTGTCCGCCGTCACCACGTCGGCGGCGTTCTCGTCCGGGGTGCCCGCGAAGATCACCACCGGAACGCGCGCGGCGAGCCGCTCGATGAAGGGGGAGGGAACGATACCCTCGCCGATCAAGATCCCGTCCGCCTTGCCGGTGAACGACTCCAGGCGGGGGAAGCCGGGATCGTTGGCGCCCTGCAGGAAGGTGATCAGCAGCGACCATTCGTGATCGCGGATCCGCGCTTCGACGCCGCGCAGCACCTCGTCATAGAACAGCAGGTTCATGTTCTCGATGTCGTACTGCTGCGCCGGGCGCTCCACGCACACCAGGCCGATGACGTCCTTACGCCGGCGGGATAGGCTCTGGGCGGCACCGTCGGGCACGTAGCCGAGTTCCTCAATGGCCTGCTGCACCCGGATCCTGGTGGCCTCGCGCACCCGGTCCTGGCCGTGCAGCACCCGCGAGACGGTCGCGGTGGAGACGTCGGCCAGGCGGGCGACGTCGTAGAGAGTTACCACGATTTACCGATCAGCGGCATTGGTGTTTCCTTCAGATACCAGGCCTACGAGCCGAGGTACCAGGTCTACAAGCTGGACATCCGTGCGACATAAACAAGTTATGTAAGCGTTTACAAGTGAAATCTAAGCGCTTACACTAACCCTCAGCACAAGGGCCGTCAAGGTCCGTAACCACACCGAAACCGTGAAAAAGGAGAGGCTGATGACGGGACCGGCAACAGATGCTGACGGCGCCCTCGACTTCCCTGAAGGGTTCATCTGGGGAGCATCGACCGCCGCGTACCAGATCGAGGGAGCAGCGAGCAGCGACGGCAAGGGCCCTTCGGTCTGGGACACCTACAGCCACACGCCGGGCAAGGTTCGCGGCGGCGACACTGGCGATATCGCCTGCGACTCCTACCACCGTTACCGCGAGGACGTCGCGCTGATGGCTTCGCTCGGACTGACCTCCTACCGGTTCTCGATCTCCTGGCCGCGGGTCCAGCCTGGCGGCCGCGGCCCCGCGAACTCCCGGGGCCTGGACTACTACCGCAGGCTGCTCGACGAGCTCGCCGAGAACGGAATCGCGGCCACCGCCACGCTTTACCACTGGGACCTGCCCGCCGAACTCCAGGACGAGGGCGGCTGGGCGGTGCGCAGCACGGCCGAGCGGTTCGCGGAGTACGCCGCGCTGACCGCGGAGGCTCTCGGCGACCGGGTCACGCGCTGGATCACCCTGAACGAGCCGCAGGTCGTGTCCAACAACGGCTATCGCACCGGCGAACACGCCCCCGGCCTGCGCGACGCCGATGCGGCGGTGGCGGCCACCCATCACCTGCTGCTCGGGCACGGACTGGCGGCTCAGGCCCTGCGTAGCCTGGGCGCGGCCGAGGTCGGCATCACCCTGGACGTGCATCCGGTCCGGGTGCTCGACGGCGGCGACTCCGCGGCCCTCGAGCAGGGCCGGCTGATCACCGATGCGGCGGCGAACGGCCTCTACCTCGAGCCGGTGCTGCACGGCCGGTACCCAGAGCATGCTCCGGCCGCCCTGCTTCCGCCCCCGTCGCTGATCGCCGACGGTGACCTGCAGACGATCAGGCAGCCACTGGACTTCCTGGGCATCAACTACTATTCGCCGATTTTCCTGCGCGCCGGCGACCCCTCCGACCTCAGGCGCAACGAGAACCCGGCTCGCTGCCGGGTCCCAGGCGTCGTGGAGTACCTCCCGGAAGACCTGGAGCGGACCAACATGGGCTGGCTCGTCGATCCCAGCGGCCTGCACCAGATCCTGGTGGACATCTCCAGGCAGGCTCCCGGCCTGGCGCTTTACGTGACCGAGAACGGCCGGGCGGCGGAGGACTACGTGAACCCGCAGGGCGAGGTGAACGACGTTGAGCGGGTCAGGTACCTGCACATGCACCTGGAGGCGGCCGCGCGGGCCATCAAGGACGGGGCCAACCTGGCCGGGTACTTCGTCTGGTCGTTGCTCGACAACTTCGAGTGGGGCTGGGGTTACTCCAAGAGGTTCGGGATCGTCTTCGTTGACTTCGGGACCCAGCGGCGGATCCCCAAGGCAAGCGCCTACTTCTATTCGAACGTGGTCCGGAACAACGCGATACCGCTTCTACCGGCTTCCTGGCCGCGCTGACCCGTCGCCACGACCTGGGGGCATGCCGTCGCTACGGTGGCGGTATGCCTTCGGCGGGAGTCCAGGTGAGCAGTCAGCTTGCCGTCCTGGCCCCAGGGGCGGGTTCCGGCGACAATCGGCTCATGAGCGACCCGGTGAGAGGGCAACCCCAGTACGAAGCGGGACAGGCAGTTGAGGGCGGCCTGCCCGGCGGGGCGGGGACCGGCGGGCGTCTCAGCCGTCGCATCACCGTGATTGTCCGGCTGCAAATCGGCGCGCCGGTTCGGGGCCGGTCTAGGTAACGTCTCTGTATGCATCCAGAAGCCACCCGGCTGGCGTTTCGAGACATGACCTCTGACGATATCGACGACATGGCGGCGCTGCTCGGCGATCCGGACGTCATGACGTATTACCCCAGGCCGAAGACCCGGCAGGAAGCCGCTCAGTGGATCGACTGGAATCGCGGCCTGTGCCGGATGCACGGTTACGGTCTGTGGCTGCTCACCACGGCCGAGGGTGACTTCGCGGGCGACTGCGGCCTCACCCCGCAGGTCGTCGACGGCGTGACCGAACTCGAGGTCGGCTACCACATAATGCCCGCGCTGCAGCGGCGTGGCTATGCGACCGAGGCCGCGGCTGCCTCGCGCGATTTCGCCCGGACCGTGCTTGGCGCCACCCGGCTGGTCGCCATCATCCACCCGGACAACCGGCCATCGCAGCGCGTCGCGGAGAAGATCGGGCTCCTGCCCGAGAAGCGAACGACGGTCCACGGCGGCCGCGACGTCATCATCTACGCTGCCGCCCTGGACTAGGCGTTAGGACGCCGCGCCTTCGTGCCGTTGTAGATAATGGCCGGTATGCGCCAGGACAAAGCAGTCGACGGTTTCCGGCTGGCCTACGACCGGACCGGGCAAGGCCCGGCTGTGCTGCTGCTGCACGGCTGGCCGGGAGACCGGACCGACTACCGCGAGGTCGTGCCGCTGGTGTCGGCATCGGCTGAGGTGATCGTGCCTGACCTGCGGGGGTTCGGCGAGTCCGACAAGCAAGAGGCCGACCCGGCCACCCAGTACAACGCCGCCGCCCAGGCTCGCAGCATCCTCGGACTGATCGATGAACTGCAGCTGCGGCGGCCGGTGATCGCCGGTTACGACGTCGGCAGCCGGATCGCCCAGGCCATCGCCAGGGAGCGGCCCGACCTGGTGCGCGCGCTGGTCATCGCACCGCCGCTGCCGGGTATCGGCGAGCGGATCCTCGACCCCCAGGCCCAGCGGGAGTTCTGGTACCAGTCGTTCCACAACCTCGCCCTGTGCCCGGAGCTGATCGACGGCAAGCCGGACGCCGTCCGTTCCTACCTGCGGCACTTCTGGTCCCACTGGTCCGGGCCGAGCTACGAACCGGCCGGCGAGGACCTCGATCACCTTGTTTCCGTCTACGCGGCGCCGGGTGCGTTCGCCGCCTCGATCGCCTGGTACCGGGCGGGCGCAGGCGCGGTCGCGACCTCGCTGGCCGAACGGGTGCCCGAACCGGACCGGCGGATCGCGGTGCCGACGACGGTGCTGTGGCCATCACACGATCCCCTGTTCCCGCGCGCATGGTCCGACCGGATCGACGACTTCTTCGCGGCCGCCACGCTGACCCCGCTGGACGGCGTCGGCCATTTCACGCCGCTCGAGTGCCCGGATAAGTTCGCCAGGGCCGTATCGGCGGCGGCGAGTACTGTTCCCGGCTGATCCCGGTGCGCCTGAGGCACGGGCCCGCAGGTGAGACAATCGACGGCATGAAATTCCGCGCGACGGTGGAGCTGGGCGGCAAGACCGCGACCGGGATCGAGGTCCCGGACGATGTGGTCGTTGCCCTGGGCTCCGGCAGCCGCCCGCCGGTGACGGTGACGGTGGGCGGCCACTCCTACCGCACCACGGTGGCGCGCATGGGCGGCCGCTTTCTCGTGCCGCTGAGCGCGGAGAACCGGACCGCGGCCGGCGTCGCCGCCGGCGATCAGGTCGACGTCGACATCGAGCCCGACACCACGCCTCGTGAGGTGGAGGTACCCGCCGACCTCACCGAGGCACTCGCCAGGGACGATGCGGCGAGGGCCACCTTCGGCGGCCTGTCCTACACCCACCGTAAGGAGTGGGTGCGCTGGGTAGAAGAGGCCAAGAAGACGGACACCCGCGCGACGCGCCTGGCCAAGACCGTCGAGGCCTTGCATGCGGGTAAGCGCACGCGCTGAGCTAGACCGCCGCCCTATCCGGGGGAACGGGCGGGTCCAGCAACGGTGCCGCCACCTTGGCCTCCGACCAGCTGCGGATGACGCTGGTATCGGAGATGAAGCGGACCCCGCAGCCGGGCGCCCAGCGGGCGGCGGCTTCGGCCAGGCAGTCATCGACCAGCCGGGACACCATGTCCGCCTGCTCGCGGGGGCAGTGGACCAACAGCTCGTCGTGCAGGCACAACACGATCCGCGCGCCCAGCGACCCGCACCGGGCCCGGACCGTGACCGCCCACATCTTGAACAGCTCCGCCGCGGCGCCCTGGATCATCGCGTTGCGCGCGTACCGGCCGTAGGCCGCGACCCGGCTGCTGCTCCGCGGCTCAGGGTCCGAGGAAGCCAGCACGATCAGCCGGCCGCCGTAGGTGCGCAGATCGCGGCCGGCCCGCCCGGCACGATCGGCGCCGTCGAGGTAGGCCATGGCCACCGGGTAGGCCGTGTTGAGGCGGCGTAGCGCCTGGGCGCCGTGGCCGGTGGTCTGCCCGTACATCGCGCCGAGGACCGCCACCTTGGCCACAGGCCGGCCCACGCCGAGCTGCGCCGCCACCGGCGCGTACAGGTCGTCGGCCCGCGTCGCCGCGGTCAGCGCCTGGTCCTGGGATACCGCGGCCAGCACCCGCGGCTCGATCTGGCCCAGGTCGGCCCGGACGAACACGTGCCCATCGGCCGCCACCACGGCCGGGCGCAGCGCGGCCGGCATATTGTGCAGGCCCGCCGACGCGGTCATCCGCCCCGCCGCACCGTCCGAGCCGGTCCACGCGCCGCGCAGCCGGCCGTCGGCCCCGAGGTGCTCATCCAGCCAGGCGTAGCCGTAAGTGGTGGCGATCCGCTCCGCCTTGCGCCACACAAGCAGGGCGCCGACCAGCGGATGCGCGTCCCGGAGCTCCCGTAGCCGCCAGGCCCGGGTATCGGGCACGTCCACCCCGACCCGGCTGAGCAGCGTCCGTACCTGAGCCGGGCTGCGCAGGTCGGCGGTGACGCCGGCCGGGGCGTGCCGCAGGACCTGCGTATCGCGGGCGGCCCGCAGCGCGACAGCTTCGGTCTCGCTGCGCGGCCTGGGCCCGATGAATCCCGCCAGCACCTGCTCGGCGACCGCGCGGTCCATCGGCAGCCCGTCCGCTGACAGCTCGGCGCACAGCAGTTCGGCGGTGGACTCGCAGCGGGCCGTGGCCAGGGCCATCGGCCGTTCGGCCAGCGCGGCGAGCGCCTGGTGCTGGAGTCCGGCCACCGTCCGAGCCAGGGCCGCCCACCGGGCGATCCGCTCCAGGCTGTCCGACCAGCCGCCGCCGATCCACTCGGGTCGCAGGTGCCCGTCCGGCGCCACCGGGTCGTCGTCGTCGCCCCCTTCGATGCCGAACAGGTCAAGCGGGCCGGCGGCCGGCAGCGTATCGGCGGCCAAGCCCTGCAGCCGGGCCCACGCCCAGCCCGGATCAGCCCGCCATCCGCCGAACAGCAGGCGGTGCGCCGCCGTGATATCCCAGCACGTGGCCAGCCGGACGCCGTCGGCGGCCAGCCGCGCCGCGGTCTGGCCCGACCACACCACCCACCGCGGCCGCAGCGCCTCGTCCGCCCGCAGGAGTCCGGCCGCCAGGCCGCTCGCGGTCACCCCGTCCAAGCCGACCGCCTTCGAGGTGACACCGGCAGCCGTGCTCGTCCCCGCGGCCGCGGCCCAGGAGCCCTTGGCCGTGGCCAGCCCGATTCCCAGCGCGGGGGAAATGACCAGCCCCACGAGGTCGCCGCGGGCCACGCCAGCCTGCCGCAGCGACGTCACTAGGTCCGCGCCCGGGCCCGTCATCGGGCCACCGCCACAGACGCACTCACCATGGACCAACCTTGCCACGGATGTACCGGCGCCCGCGGGCAGGCGGGGGCGGCACGCTGTTACCCGATTTCCGGTGACTGCCACCACGGATCGTTCGGAAAAATGCTGGTGAAGCGGCCTCAGCGCATGACGACGGAGCCCAGGCTGCGCATGACCTGCTTGCGCATCACGATGAACAAGACCACCAGGGGCAGCACGGACAGCAGGACGGCGGCCATCACGGCGGGGACGTTGATGGCGTACTGGCCCTCGAGCTTGGTCAGGCCGAGCGGTAGTACGGCCACGCTGTTGGACTGGGTCAGGACGAGCGGCAGGATGAAGTTATTCCAGACGTTCAGGCCGTCGTAGATGCTCAGCGTGGCCAGCACCGGCTTCGCCAGCGGCACGATCAGCCGGCGGAAGACCGTCCACTCGGTGCCGCCGTCGACCAGCATGGCGTTGATGAGCTCACGCGGGATGTCCCGGACGAAGCTCACCATGATCATCACCGACACCGGGACGGCCGCGGCGCTCATCGTGAGCATCAGCGCGAACAGCGTGTCGTACAGGTGCAGCTTGTAGATGAGCAGGTACAACGGCACGATGATGGCCTGGATGGGGATGGCCAGGCCGAGCAGCAGGATGCGGAACGAGGCCGACGCTGCCCGGGTCGACCGCCGGACGATGCGGAACGCCGCGCCGAGGCAGGTCGACACCGTGAGCACGATGCAGACCACCGTGATGATCACGCTGTTGAGCAGGTAGCGGCCCAGCCCGGCGCCGAACACCGTGCCGTACTCGCCCAGGCTCAGGCCGCCCTTGGGCAGCCACGGATTCTCGGTCAGGTAGTTGCCCTGGCTGCGGAAGCTGGCCAGCACCATGTAGTAGATCGGCGCGATCACCACCACCAGCCAGGCCGTGGCGAGCAGGAATGCGACCACCCGGCCCGGGCTCAGCCGGCGGCGGGCGCGGGACGGCGCCGGAGCGCCGCGGTCCGGCCCGGACCCGGAGCGGACCGGCCGAGTCACCACCTGGCTCACGCGGCACCCTCCTGCTGGCTCGCTATCGAGCCGAACCCGCTGAACCGGACGAGTCCGAGGGCGACGCCGACGCCGATCACGCCCAGCACGACGGCGAGCACGCTGGCGTAGCCGAACTCGTTCTGGGAAAACGCGGCCTGGTACATGTCGAGCGAGAGCACCCGCGTGGTGTAGCCAGGACCGCCGTTGGTCATGATGTAGATGATGTCGAAGTAGGTGAGCGACCCGACGATGATCAGCGTGCTCGACGTGACGACGGTGTAGCGGAGCTGGGGGAGCGTGACCCGCCAGAACAGCTGTGCGGGGCTGGCGCCGTCCAGCCGCGCGGCTTCGTACAGCACGGGCGGGATCTGCCTGCGGCCCATCTGGTAGAGCAGCGAGTGGAACGGGATGAACTGCCAGGCAATCAGCGCGATCACCACGTACAGCGTGATCTGCGGGTTGCCGAGCCAGTTCTGCTGACCGAAGCCGAGGTTCAGGGACTTCGACAGCGCGGTAAGACCACCGAAGTTCGGGTCGAGCAGGGCTTCCCACATCAGCGCGATGCCCGCCGTGGACAGCAGCAGCGGCAGCACGTACAGCGCCGCGTACACCGAACGGTAGCGCTGCTTGCCCGCGGTGAACATGCCGAGCGCGATCGAGATCGGTGTCTGCACGACCCAGCTGATCACCACCACCTTGGCCGTGACGACCAGCGCCTGCCGGGCCAGCGGGTCATGCGCGAACTGCACCCAGTTCGCCCCGCCGGCCCACTGCGGCGTGCCGAGCCCGTTCCACCGGAACAGGCTCAGGGCCACCGCGCCCAGCATCGGCACCGCGATGAACACGCCGAACAGCGCCATGGCCGGGGCCAGCCCGGCCAGGTCAGCCAGGCCCCGGCTGTGGCTGGGGTGGCTGACCTGCCGCGGCGTCACCGCGGGCGCGGGCCGGCTAGGCACCGGAAGGCTGGCTGTCCATCGTGGCCGCGAACTTTTGCGGGGTCATCGATAGCTCGAAGACCTGGGCCAGGTCAGCCAGCATCGGCGTCGCCTCCTGCGGCGGCACCGCCTGGTCCCAGGAGTACTGGAAGCTCGGCGCCTGCTGGACCGAGCTGTAGATGGTCTGGTCGTAGGAGGACAGCTGCTGGCCGGCGAACAGGTCGGTGGCACCCTTGATGACCGGGACCTCGCCCGCGCCCACGGTGGCCTTGGCGTAGGAGGCCGAGGCCAGCACGGTCTGCATGAAGGCTTCCGCCGCGCTCTTTTGCGCCGGGCTGGCCTTGCTGGCGATGGAGACGTAGCTGGCCGTGTTGCCGGCCAGGTCAGAGGGGTTGCCGACGCCGCCTGCGACCGAGGGGAACGCCGCCATGCCGAGGTCGTCGCCGGTCACGAAGGACTTGTCCAGGCCGAGCAGCTGCGAGATGTCCCAGTCGCCCATCAGCTGGATGGCGGCCTTGCCGCTGTAGACCAGCGCGTCGGAGCCGCCGCCGCTGTAGTGCAGGGAGTCATAGCCGCTCTGGAACGCGCCCGCCCGGGCGAGCTGCTGGATGTCGGCGAGCGCCTTGATGATCGCGGGGTTGGACCAGGCGCCTGCCTTGCCGAGCTCGATCGAGGAGAAGACCCCCGGACCGCCGATCCGGTCGGTCAGGTACTCCAGGTACATCAGGCCCGGCCACTGATCGCCGTTGGCCAGCGAGATCGGCGCGTAGCCGTGCGCCTTGAGCGTGCTCACCGCGGCCAGCAGGCCGGAGAAGGTGGTCGGGAAGCTCAGGTGAAGCTTGCTGAAGATGGTCTTGTTGTAGAAGAAGTAGACCGGCTGGGTGCCCTCGATCGGCACGCCGTAGAGCTTGCCGTTGAAGGTCACGGCACCGAGCGAGGACGGCAGGAAGTCCGAGGCCCAGCCCGGGTTGCCGAGGGAGGCGACGTCGCCCGCGTCGATGAACTGCTTGAGCGGGCCGCCGCCCCAGGTCCAGAAGATGGTCGGCGGATTGCCTGCGCCCATCGCCAGCTGGATCTTCTGCTTGTACGACTGGTTCTCGATGAAGTCGATCGTGATCGTGTCGCCGGGGTGGCTCTTCTCGAAGGAGGAGACCGCCTGGTTGATCACGGTGTTGGCCGGACTCGGGCCGGTGGTGACGAGCCACATGGTCAGGTTGTTGCCGCCGGCCTTGGCCGTCGGCGACGCCTTTCCGCCGCCCGCGGCCGAACCGCACGCCGCGAGCGCCACCGTCATGGCCGCCGCGGCCGTGAGCATCAGCCATCTTCGGCTGCCTGTTCTACGCATGCTGGTCATGGCACTCCTCCTGGCTCCGCAGGGGACCGGAGCGCCGCGGGGGACCGGCGCACCGCAGGGACCACGTTCGAAACATTTAGAAAACATTTCGAACGTGGTGGTCATACTAGAGAGCGGTATGCGGCCGGTCAACCCTTAGCTCCCCTTACGTTACAAGTTCCCTGATCGGTCTGTACGACGAGTTTTCCCGTGACTTTCCCGCCTCAGGTGAGTTACCATCCCGTCATCGAAACTATTTCGAATGGCCGATGATAGGAGGAGTGCTGTCCAGCAGCGAGCATGCGCCTGAGCGGGCCGCTACGGTTCTATCTGTGCCGCGTATCAGCTCCGATGCCACCGACCCGCCCGGCGATAACCGCCGCACGACGGGGCGCACCACCCTGGCGGCCATCGCGGCCGAGGCCGGGGTCTCGCTGCCCACCGTGTCGAAGGTCGTCAACGGCCGTCCCGACGTCGCGGCCGGCACCCGGGCCCGGGTCGAGCGGCTGCTCGACGAGCACCACTACGCCCGGACCGGCGCGGGACGGCAGCGGCGATCGGGTCTTATCGACCTCGTGTTCAACGGCCTGGACAGCCCCTGGGCCGTGGAGATCCTCCGCGGCGCCGAGGAGTGGGCCACGAGCCATGAGACCGGCGTCGCCGTCTCGGCGGTCCGGCACGGCAACGCCCGGCCCGCCAGCTGGACCAGCGCGCTGGCCAGCCACGACACCGACGGCGTGATCCTGGTGATCTCCGACCCCACCGCCGAGCAGCTGGAGCAGCTGCGTAGCGCCGGCATCCCGCTGGTCGTGGTCGACCCGGCGAACCCCCCGCCGCCCGAGCTCCCCAGCGTCGGCGCGACGAACTGGGCCGGCGGCCTGGCCGCCACCGAGCACCTGCTCGGCCTGGGGCACCGCCGGATCGCCGCCATCGGCGGGCCCGAGGACTACCTGTGCAGCCGGGCCAGGATCGACGGGTACCGCTCGGCGCTCGATCGGGCCGGCGTCGCCTTTGACCAGGCCCTGGTCCGGCACGGGGACTTCCAGCACGAGGGCGGTTTCGTGCGCGGCGGCGAACTGCTCGACCTGCCGGACCGCCCGACCGCCATCTTCGCGGGCAACGACCAGCACGCGCTGGGCGTCTACGAGGCGGCGCGCCAGCGCGCGCTGCGCATCCCGCAGGACCTGAGCGTGGTCGGTTTCGACGACCTTCCCGTCGCCCGCTGGCTCTCACCGCCGCTGACCACGGTGCGCCAGCCGCTGGCCGAGATGGGCCGGGCGGCCGCGCAGATGCTCGGCGAGCTCATCGAGGACCGGCCGCTGGGCAGCAGGCGCGTCGAGCTGTCGACCGAGCTGATCGCGCGTGAATCCACCGGACCCCTGGGAGCAGCCAGATGAGCCATCCTGCGCTCACCGAGCAGACAGCGCCGTGGCGCGATCCGTCCCGGCCGGCCGCCGAGCGGGCCGCGGACCTGCTCGGCCGGATGACGCTGGAGGAGAAGGTCGCCCAGCTGGCCAGCATCTGGGTGGGCAACCAGCCGCGGGACAGCAACGTGGCCCCGATGCAGGGCGATTTCGGTGCTCCCGAAGCTCCGTTCGCCAAGCTGATCTCCAGCGGCCTGGGCCAGCTGACCCGCGTGTTCGGCACCCGGCCGGTGCCGCCAGCCGAGGCGGCGCGCACGCTGGCGGAACTTCAGGCCCAGATCGTGGCGGCGAGCAGGTTCGGCATCCCCGCCGTCGCCCACGAGGAGTGCCTGACCGGCTTCGCCGCCTGGACCGCCACGATCTTCCCCACGCCGCTGGCCTGGGGCGCGACCTTCGACCCCGGGCTGGTCGGCGAGATGGCCGCGGCGATCGGCACCAGCATGGCCGGGGTCGGCATCCACCAGGGGCTGGCGCCCGTCCTCGACGTGTCCAGGGACCGGCGCTGGGGACGGACCGAGGAGACCATCGGCGAGGACCCCTACCTCGTCGGGATGGTCGGCACGGCCTACGTACGGGGCCTGCAGTCGGGCGGCATCCAGGCCACGCTCAAGCACTTCGCCGGGTACTCGGCGTCGCGCGCGGGCCGGAACATGGCCCCGGTGGCCATCGGGCCGCGTGAGTTCGCCGATGTGATCCTGGTGCCGTTCGAGATGGCGCTGCGGCTCGGCGGGGCGAAGTCGGTGATGCCGTCCTACACCGACGTGGACGGGGTGCCGGTGTCCGGCGACCGGACGATGCTGACCGGCCTGCTGCGCGACCAGCTGGGTTTCGACGGCCTGGTCGTCTCGGACTATTACGCGATCGCCTTCCTGCAGACCCAGCACGCCGTGGCGTCGACCCCGGCCCAGGCGGCCGCGCTGGCGCTGGACGCGGGCCTGGACGTGGAGCTGCCCAACGTCGCCTGCTACGGCGCCGCGCTGGTGACCGCGGTTCGCGAGGGCCAGGTGCCGGCCGAGCTTGTCGACCGGGCCGCGGCCCGGGTGCTGCGGGCCAAATGCGAGCTCGGGCTGCTCGATCCCGGCTGGTCCCCGTCAGCCGGCGTGCCCGCGGCCGTCATCGACCTCGACCCGCCGGCCCACCGCGGGCTGGCCCGGCGGCTGGCCGAGGAATCGGTCGTGCTGCTGGCCAACGGTGACGCGTCGCTGCCGCTGCGGCCGGACGCCAGCATCGCCGTGGTCGGGCCGCTGGCCAACGACCCGCTGGCCTTTTTCGGCTGCTACAGCATGCCCCGGCATCTGGGCGGCCGGTACGCCGAGGCCATCGAGGGGCCTGACGCCACCACCTTGCTCGACGCGCTGCGCGCCGAGCTGCCCGCCGCCGAGATCTCCTACGAGGCGGGGTGCGCCGTCCGCGGCACGGACCGGTCGGGGTTCGCGCATGCCGCCGTGCACGCGGAAGAGGCGGACCTGGTGGTGGCCGTGCTCGGGGACGAGGCCGGGCTGTTCGGCCGGGGCACCTCGGGTGAGGGCTGTGACGTGACCGACCTGCGGCTGCCCGGCGTCCAGGAGGACCTGCTGCGGGTCCTCATCGGTACCGGCAAGCCGGTCGTCCTGGTCCTGGTGACCGGGCGGCCGTATGCGCTCGGCCCGCTCGCGGACCGGCTCGCCGCCTCGGTTCAGGCGTTCTTCCCCGGCGAGGAGGGCGGTGGCGCGATCGCGGGCGTGCTGTCAGGCCGGGTCGTGCCCAGCGGGCGGCTACCGGTGGAGATGCCCGGCTCACCGGGCGCTCAGCCGTCGTCGTACCTGAGGTCACGGCTGGCCGGGAAGCACCCGGGGAGTTCGGTCGATCCCACGCCGCAGTTCGCCTTCGGCCATGGCCTGTCCTACACCAGCTTCGAGTACGCCGACCTGGTCCTGACGCCAGCGGAGATCCCCACGGACGGCGCGGTGGAGATCACCTGCACCGTGCGCAACACCGGCGACCGGGCCGGCGACGAGGTCGTCCAGCTCTACCTGAGCGACCCGGTCGCCCAGGTCGTCCGGCCGGTCCGCTGGCTGGCGGGCTTCGCGCGGGTGCCGCTTGAGCCGGGGCAGGCGCGCCAGGTCACCTTCCGGCTGCACGCCGACCGTACCGCGTTCAGCGGCCGCTCCGGCGCCCGCATCGTGGAGCCGGGGGAGATCAGGGTCGCGATCGGCGGGGCGTCGGATCAACTGCCGCTGCAGGGATCGTTCCTGCTGACCGGCCCCGAACGCCTGGCGGGCGCCGACCGTGTCCTCGACACCCCGGTGCTGACTCAGTAGCTCATGCCCATCGCCGTCCGCACCTCCCCGAGGGTGGCCGAGGCGATCTCGTTCGCGCGCGCGTTGCCGTCCCGCAGCACCTGCCGCACGTAGCCCAGGTCGCGGGCGTACTCGGCCCGGCGGGCGCGCACCGGCGCCAGCAGGTCGTTGACCGCGGTGGTCACCGCGGTCTTCAGCGCGGCGGACCCGCCGGCCCCGATCCCGTCGGCGAACGCACGCGGATCCTGATCCAGGCACAAGGCTCCGAGCAGTACCAGGCTGGACACCTGCGGCCGCGCGTCCGGGTCGTAGCTGATATGCCGCTCGGCGTCGGTGCGCGTCCCGCGGATGAGCCGGGCGGTCTCATCCGCGCTGGCCGCGAGGGGGATCGTGTTGCCCCGGCTCTTGCTCATCTTGGTCCCGTCGGTGCCGAGCAGCAGCGGCGCGGCGGACAGCAGCGCGTCGGGCACGCCGAACACCGGGCCGAACCGCTCGTTGAACCGGCGCGCGATCACCCGGGTGATCTCCAGGTGCGGCAGCTGATCCTGCCCGACCGGCACCAGGTTGGCCTTGCAGAACAAGATGTCCGCCGCCTGGTGCACCGGATAGGTGAGCATCAGGCCGCTGACCGCCGCCTGCCTGGAGTGCGCGATCTCGTCCTTGACCGTGGGATTGCGGGTCAGCTCCGGGACCGAGACCAGGCTGAGGAACGGCAGCAGCAGCTGGTTCAGCGCGGGCACCGCGCTGTGCGCGAAGATCACCGTCCGGGCCGGGTCGATGCCGATGGCCAGGTAGTCAAGCAGCAGGCCGGTCACGTGCTCATCCAGGCGTTCGGCCGTGTCGCGGTCGGTCAGCACCTGGTAGTCCGCGATCAGCACGAAGACCTCCGCGCCGAGATCCTGCAGCCGGACCCGGTTCGCCAGGGTGCCGAAGTAATGGCCGAGGTGCAGCAGCCCGGTCGGCCGGTCCCCGGTCAGGATCCGGAACACCCCGGCGTCGGCGTCAATCTGCTCCTCGAGCTCGGCCGAACGCCGCTGGGCGAGGCTGGTACTCATCGTTCTCCCTTTCAAGGTTCGCGGCGCCCGGAGAACCAAAAAGGCCGTCCACCCGGGACGGCCTCTGGCTTTTAGCGCTGGATGCAGCGGCGACCGTCTCTAACCGGTCGCCCACCACTGGGTAGTCACTGCGCAGCGCATCTTTTCAGCCTAACAAAAAATCACGATCATTTTTCCGAACGGACCGCCGTGTCAGTGGCCGGAACCTTCTTAGCCGGTCGCGGCAACGCCGCGGCGCGGTCAGCGGCCGGGTCCCGCTTCGCCGATCGCAGGGGTGCCGCGGCGCGGTCAGCGGCCGGCTCCAGGTTCGCGGATCGTCTTGCTGGCCGCCCCGTGAGCAGGTAAGCCGCCGCGGCGCACAGCTCGATCCCGGCCGCGACGAGCAGGCAGCCGGTCACCGACCGTCCGGCCAGTGTCCCGGCGAGCGCCGCGCCGGCCGCCATCCCGCCGATCTTCAGGCTCGCGGCCGTGGTGAAGATCTGCCCGCGCATGTGCTCGGGTGATTCCCGGTGCCGTACCGCGAACAGCGCGGTGAGCTGCGGTCCCTCGCCCGCGCCGACCACCGCGACGGCCAGCACCGTGAGCCAGCCCGGCGCCAGCGCGGCCGCGGCCATGCTCACCCCGATGATCAGCGTGCTGGCGAAGACGCGGATGTCGGGTTCACCGCGCCAGCCGCGGCGTGCCAGGATCGCGTTGGCGGCCAGCGACGCCACCGCGATCGCGCTGATCAGCAGCGCACCGCGGGTCGCCCCGCCGAGCCGGGCTGCGCCGAGGACGGGGCAGCAGACGATCAGCATGCCGATCCCGGCATAGGACACCACCGAGGTCACGGTGGCCCGCAGCAGCGGGCGCCTGGCCACGATGGCCGCGAACCCCGCCGCCATCTGCCGGTGCACCGCCACCTGCCGTTCCGGGGCTTGGGCCGGACCTGGTGCACGGGACGGCGGGTAGCGCCGCAGCGAGCAGGCGGCAGGCACGGCCAGGCCGACCAGGGCCGCGGCCACCATGACCGCCAGCCGGGCGCCGAACCCGGCCGCGATCAGCGCCGCCAGGGCCGGCCCGGCCAGGCTCGCGGCGCTGAAGGTCATCGCGTCAAACGCGGAGCCGCGGGACAGCTCCGGACCGGTCACGATGCGGGGGAGCTGCGATGTCCAGCCGCCCGCCACCGCGGGATTGAACAGCCCGGCCGCCAGCGCGATGACCACGACGAGCGGCATCGGCAGCGCGCCCGCCACGGCCGCGATAGTGCCGATGCCCAGCGCGTAGGCGGCCAGCGTGGCGGCCAGCACCCGGTCCGGGCGGCGGCTGCGGTCAAGCAGCGCCCCGAAGAACGGCCCGCCCGCGGCCCCGGCGATGGTCACGCTGGCCAGCAGCTCGGACCCGGTGGCCGGCCTGCCGGTCACGGCCAGGCCGAGCAGCAGCAGCGCCGGGCCCGACATCTCATCGCCGGCCCGCGCCGCCGAAGCGCCGCCCAGGTACTTCCACAGCCGGCGCCATGGCAAGTAACTATTAATCATGTAAACACGTTACACTAGCGATCGTGAGCCACACCGAGGGGCTGCTCGGCAGCAACGTGCATGACGCGGCGCAGCGAGCGGCGGACATCATCGACGTCCTGGTGCCCCGGCCAGGCAGCCGGGACGAGATCGCCAGGCGGGCCGAACCCCGGCCGCTGGACGAGCGGGGACGCCTGATCGCCGTGCTGAGCGCCTACGGGGAGCCCGGGCTCATCGAGATCTCCGATGCCGACCTGGCCGCACTGCCCCAGGCTGCTCTCGACGTGCGGGAGGTCTTCGCGGCGACGGATGTGGCCACCGCCGCTGACCGGATCAACGAACTGCTCGCCGGGCGGGCGCATCCGCCGCGGCTGACCAGCCACGGCGGCCAGTCCGGCTGGCACCTGCACGTGGACAGCCACGACGACGCGCCGTGGGCGGAGTGGTTCCTGACCTCCTCGTGCCTGGCGCTCGCGGTGCTGCTCGCCGAGCGGCAGGCCCCGCCGGCCGGCTTGTGCGGATCGCCCTCCTGCGGCAAGCCGTTCGTCAACGTGGGCCGGGGCGCCGCCCGCCGCTACTGCTCACCGACCTGCGGCACCCGCGAGCGGGTTGCCGCTCACCGGCACGGGCCGCCGGCATGAAAAGCTAGGACGCATGGAATATACCCACCTTGGCCGCTCCGGCCTGAGCGTAAGCCGCCTCTGCCTCGGGACGATGAACTTCGGACCGCTGACCTCGCCTGCCGACTCGCACGCCATCATGGATCACGCGCTCGAGATCGGCGTCAACTTCCTCGACACCGCCAACCGCTACGGCGGCTCGCAGAGCCCGCCCGGGCAGCTCGCGGAGCACGACGAGTCGCACGCGGGCTGGACCGAGGAGATCATCGGGGACTGGTTCGCGGCCGACAGCACACGCCGGGACCGGACGGTGCTCGCCACCAAGCTGTACGGGGCGATGAGCGACTGGCCCAACGACGGCAAGCTCTCCGCGCTGAACATCCGGCGCTCCTGCGACGCGTCGCTGCGCCGGCTGCAGACCGATTACATCGACCTCTACCAGATGCACCACGTCGACCGGGACACGCCGTGGGAGGAAATCTGGCAGGCGATGGAGGTGCTCGTTGCCCAGGGCAAGATCCTCTATGTCGGCTCGTCCAACTTCGCGGGCTGGCACATCGCCCAGGCCAACGACACCGCGGCCGCACGCGGCTTCTTCGGCCTGGTCAGCGAGCAGTCAATCTACAACCTGCTGACCAGGGAGATCGAGCTTGAGGTACTACCCGCGTCGATCGACTACGGCGTCGGCGTCATCCCCTGGTCCCCGCTGGACGGCGGGCTGCTCGGCGGCGTGCTCAAGAAGGAACGCGAAGGACGCCGGCGCCTCGCGGGCCGGGCGAAGGCGACGGTCGAGCGCAAGCACGAGGAGATCGAGGCCTACGAGAATCTGTGCGACGAACTCGGCGAGGAGCCGGCCAACATCGCGCTGGCCTGGCTGCTGCACCAGGAAGGCGTCACCGCGCCGATCATCGGGCCGCGCACCCTGGCTCAGCTCGACGACGCGCAGCGCGCGGTGACCCTGCGGCTCGAAGACGACGTCCTCAAGCGGCTCGAGGACCTGTTCCCCGGGTACCGGACCGCGCCGGAGCACTACGCCTGGTGAGGGCACCAGCTTGAGCGACCTCGCGGAAGCCGACCCTTCGGACGCCCCGCCCGCACCCGCCCCGCGGCTGATGCGGGACCGTTCGGGCTCGCACCGGGTCACGAACATCGAGCTGTTCTTCGACCTGGTGTACGTGTACGCGGTCACGCAGCTGTCGCACTACCTGCTCGGCCACGCCAGCGTGGCGGGCGCGCTGCAGGCCGGGTTGCTCTTGCTCATGGTCTGGCTGGTCTGGTCGTACACGACCTGGGTGACCAACTGGCTGGACCCGCAGCAGATGGCCGTGCGGCTGCTGCTGGTGGTCCTCATGCTGTTCAGCCTGGCCATGTCGGCGTCACTGCCCCGGGCGTTCGAAGACCTCGGCCTGTGGGTGGGCGGCGCCTACGCGGTTCAGCAGATCGGCCGGACCGTCTTCATGGTGATCGCGCTGCGCGGCCACGCGCTGCGGGCAAATTTCCAGCGCATCCTGGTCTGGTGCGTCGTCAGCAGCGCGCTGGCGGTCGGCGGCGGCTTCGCGCACGGCCTGGCCAGGGAACTGCTCTGGCTGGGCGCGGTGAGCGTGGACCTGGCAGGCGGCCTGGTCGGCTTCGCGACTCCGTGGCTCGGGCGGTCCCGCACGTCGGACTGGACGATCGAGGGCGGCCACTTCGCCGAGCGCTGCGAGGGGTTCATCCTGATCGCGCTGGGAGAGTCGATCGTGATCATCGGCACCACGCTGGCCGGGGTGAAATCGGTCACCCCGGCCACCGTGGCCGGCTTTGTGGTCGCCTTCGCCACGTCGGTCACGCTGTGGTGGCTCTATTTCGACCAGAGCGCCGAAGCCGCCACGGAGAAGATCGCGCACTCCGATGATCCCGGACGCCTGGGCCGCTCGGCCTATCACCTGATCCACCCGCTGATGGTGGCCGGGATCATCGTCACCGCCGCCGCCGACGAGAAGGTGCTGTCCGACCTGGACGCCGCGGCCAGCACTACGTCAGCGTGGATGATCCTGGGCGGCCCGGCGCTGTTCCTGCTTGGCCACGCCGCGTTCAAGTTCGTGGTGTGGCGCTTCGTCTCCTGGCCCAGGCTGGCCGGGATCGCCGCGCTCGCCCTCCTGGCCCTGGCGGCCAGGGCCATCCCGGCGCTGGCCCTGGCGGCCTGCGCGGCCGGCGTGGTGGCGGCGGTCGCGGCCACCGACCGGTTGCGCTGGCTGCCGCGTCCCGCCGACCCGGCCCCGTCCTGAGCTGAGCACGTTGTCTCGTTTTGAGCGGCTGTCAGCTTGCCGCCCGGCCTACGCGGCAGAACAGTGGCGTGCTGCCACGGAGCGGCCGCCTAGAGGGAGATGAGAACATGACAGTAACAGTGGACAGGAGCGTCGAGGAGTTCACCGCCGCCCCGCGACAGCTGTTCATCGGCGGGCAGTGGACCGACGCGGCGTCGGGCAAGACGTTCGAGACGCCGAATCCGGCCACCGGCGAGACGCTCGCCCGGGTCGCCGAGGGCGACGCCGAGGACATCAACCGGGCGGTCCGCGCCGCGCGCGGAGCATTCGATGACGGGCCGTGGGGCAGGCTGACCCCGTCGGAGCGAGGCCGGATCATCTGGCGGATCGGTGACTTGATCCTGGATCACGCCGATGAGCTGGCCCAGCTGGAGTCGCTGGATAACGGCAAGCCGGTCGCGGTCGCGCGGGGGGCCGATGTGCCGCTGGCCGCGGACCTGTTCCACTATAGGGCCGGCTGGGCGACCAAGATCGAGGGCAACACGATTAACATCTCGGTGCCCTACATGCCCGGTGCGAACTTCCACTCCTACACGCTGCGGGAGCCGGTCGGCGTCGTAGGCCAGATCATCCCGTGGAACTTCCCGCTGCTGATGGCGGCGTGGAAGCTGGGCCCGGCGCTGACCAGGGCAACACCGTGGTGCTCAAGCCGGCCGAGCAGACCCCGCTGACCGCGCTGCGCCTGGCCGGCCTCATCGCCGAGGCCGGCGTGCCGGAAGGGGGTGGTGAACGCCGTCACCGGCTTTGGCGAGACCGCGGGCGCGGCGCTGGCCGCCCATCCCGACGTCGACAAGGTCGCCTTCACCGGCTCGACCGAGGTCGGCAGGCTGATCGTGCAGGCAGCGGCGGGGAACCTGAAGAAGGTCTCGCTGGAGCTCGGCGGCAAGAGCCCCAACATCGTGTTCGATGACGCCGAAGACAACGCGCTCGAGGGCGCGGCCAACGCGATCTTCTTCAACCACGGTCAGTGCTGCGTGGCGGGCTCCCGGCTGTTCGTCCAGCAGGACCGGTTCGATGAGGTGGTGAACGGCGTCGCGGAGATCGCCAAGGGCATCAAGCTCGGTCCCGGTATGGAGGCCGGGACGCAAATGGGGCCGCTGGTCTCCGACGAGCAGCTGCGCCGCGTTACCGGCTTCCTGGAATCCGGCAAGGAAGACGGCGCTACCGCCTTGACCGGCGGCGGGCGGTACGGCGACCGCGGCTACTTCGTCGAGCCGACCGTCCTGACCAACACCCGGCCCGACATGAAGGTCGTCCGCGAGGAGATTTTCGGCCCGGTCGTGGTCGCTGCCCCGTTCAGCGACCTAGACGAGATCGCCGCCGCCGCCAACGATTCGGAGTACGGGCTCGGCGCCGGCATCTGGACCCGCGACATCTCCAAAGCCCATGCCCTGGCCAAGAAGCTCCGGGCCGGGACGGTCTGGATCAACTGCTACAACGTTTTTGACGCCTCGCTGCCGTTCGGCGGGTACAAGCAGTCCGGCTGGGGCCGCGAGATGGGCCACGAAGTGCTCGAGGCCTACACCGAGGTCAAGGCGGTCACCACCCAGCTGTGACCCAGTCCTTCTAGCCGGGGCGGGGCGGTCCATCTCCGCCCTGCCCCGGCTGGGAGCCTCGACGCCCGGATCCTGATCACCCGGCAGGCCCTGCCGTTCGAGCTTCCCTGCACCGCTCCGCTAAGGTTACTTAACGGTAGCCCGGACCCCGCCGAGGGTCGTGGGTTCGCGGGACGGGACGGGAAGGACCAGCGACACGATGAGCCATGCCGCGGCCGATAGGTACGCCTGGATCGAACCTGACGTCGAGGATCTCGGCGGCGGCGTATACCGGATCCCGCTGCCGCTGCCCATGGACGGGCTGAAGGCGGTCAACGTCTACGCAATCACCGATCCTGGCGGAGTCGACCTCATCGACGCCGGGATCGCGCTGGTCCCGGCGAGGGAACGGCTCACGGCGGCATTGCGGCAGCTCGGCTATGAGCTGGGTGACGTCCGGAACTTCTTCGTGACCCACATTCACATCGACCACTATTCCCTCGCCGTGGAGCTGCGGCGCACCTTTCACAGCCTGATCTCGCTGGGCGAGGACGAGCGCGCGAACCTGATCGCGACCAGAGAGCTGATGAACGGCAACGGCAGCCGGGAGCAGTTCTTCGGCTTTGACAGCTTGCGCAGGCTGGGCGCGGCGGAGCTGGAGGCCAGCCTGGCCGCGGCGAACCAGCGCCCGCCGGCGAGCGTCGCATGGGAGGATCCCGATCGCTGGCTGGCCGACGGGACCGACCTCGACCTGCGGACACGGACGCTGCGGGCGGTTCACACTCCTGGTCACACCCGCGGCCATCTGGTCTTTCACGACGCCGCGGCCCAGCTCATGTTCGCGGGCGACCACGTGCTCCCGCTGATCACTCCCTCGATCGGTTTCGAGGCCGCGGGCAACCGGCTGGCCCTGGCCGACTACCTCAGCTCGCTCGGACGGACCCTCGCGCTTCCTGATGCCCGGCTGCTGCCCGCTCACGGCCCGGTCACCGCCAGCACCCATGACCGGGTGAACGAGCTGCTCGCCCACCATGACATCCGCCTGGCGGAGATGTTCAGCGCCGTGCAGGCAGGTCACGCCACCCCGTACGAAGTGGCGAAGGCGATCAAATGGACCAGGCGGCAGCACCCGTTCGGCGCGCTTGACCTGTTCAGCCAGATCCTGGCGATCAACGAGACCGCCGCGCACCTGGAGGTGCTCACGGTCCGCGGCCAGCTGACCCGTGAGGTGTCCGCCGAGGGCGTCGACCTCTACCAGGTCGCGGCGCCGCGGGACTAGCCGCCCTGGGCCGGCCGACGGGTTAGCCGACGGCCGCGGCAACGTCCTCGGTGATCACTCGCTGCGAGCCGGCGTAGACGTTCATCGTGGCGCCGCGCAGGAAGCCGATCAGGGTCATGCCGCCCTCTTCGGCCAGGGACACCGCCAGCGAAGACGGCGCGGACACCGCCGCCAGCACCGGAAGCCCGATCATGAGCGCCTTCTGTGCGAGCTCGAACGAGGCCCGCCCGCTGACCAGCAGGACGTGCCCGGTTAGCGGGACCAGACCGGAGCGCAAGGCCCAGCCTGCCACCTTGTCCACCGCGTTGTGACGGCCGACGTCCTCCCGCAGCACCAGCAGTGTGCCGTCCGGGGTAAACAGGCCGGCCGCGTGCAGGCCGCCGGTGCGGCTGAAGACCCGCTGTGCCTCCCTGAGCCGGTCGGGCAGGACGGCCAGCACGGCGGGGGACACCCGGACCGGATCGGCGGCCACGTCAAAGGCAGACCGGACCCGGATCGCCTCGATGCTGTCCTTGCCGCACACCCCGCACGCGCTGGTGGTGAGAAAGTTCCTGGCCGCGGACTGGCCCCCGTCGACCGCGTTGACGCGGGCCCTGAGCAGCCCGCCGTCGTCCGCGACGGTCACCGCGGCCACGTTCTCGTCGCACATCCGGATCTCGCGTACCTCAGCGAGGCGGGTCAGCAGGCCCTCGGTGAACAAGAACCCCGCGGTCAGGTCGATGTCGTCTCCCGGGGTGCGCATCGTCACCATCAGCGGCTCGCCGTCCACCCGGATCTCGAGCGGCTCCTCCACCGCGAGCAGATCGGCCCGGTAATCCGCAGCACCGGATACCGGAACACGCAGTACTCGCCGCCTGGCCGTCGAAGTGCTCATAGACCGACATTACGCCCGGTCATCTTCCGCTGTCCCCAACGGGCGGCGCCGGGTCCGGACAGCCAAATGCCGGGCCCGGCGGGAGGTCGGGCCCGGCACATGGGTCGGGAGGCGAAAAGGAAGTAGTTAGACCGCGAAGTCGAGTAGCGGCTGGGCGCGGCTCGGGTGACGCAGCTTGGACAGCGACTGCTTCTCCAGCTGACGGATCCGCTCGCGGGTCAGGCCAAGCGCGCGGCCGATCTCATCCAGCGTGTGCGGATTGCCGTCGTACAGGCCGAACCGCATCGCCATGATCGTCGCCTCGCGCGGCGTCAGCGCGTCGAGGGCCGAACGCAGTTGCTCCGCCATCAGCTGGCGGTCAACGAGCTCGGATGCCTCCGGCGCGTCGACGTCCTCGATCAGGTCGCCGATGCTGGTCTCGCCGTCCTCGCCGATGGTGGAGTCCAGGCTGATCGGCTGGCGGCTGGTACGCAGCAGCTCCTCGATCTGGTCCGGAGTCCGGTCAAGCTCGACGGCGAGTTCCTCGGGAGTCGGCTCGCGGCCCAGCTTCTGGTGCATGTCGCGCTCGACGCGGCTCAGCTTGCTGAGCATCTCCAGGACGTGGACCGGCAGCCGGATGGTCCGGGCCGAGTCGGCGAAACCACGCTGGATGGCCTGCCTGATCCACCACATGGCGTAGGTGGAGAACTTGTAGCCCTTGGTGTAGTCGAACTTCTCGACGGCACGGATCAGGCCCAGGTTCCCTTCCTGCACCACATCGAGCAGGG
>Ga0302326_10002323_pt1 | contig 46532 bp, 39 predicted proteins | sample Palsa_T0_3_FD_202264 | JGI IMG/M metagenome (GOLD analysis project Ga0302326, IMG submission 202264) | Peat permafrost microbial communities from Stordalen Mire near Abisko, Sweden - Palsa_T0_3 | ecosystem: Environmental > Terrestrial > Soil > Palsa > Peat permafrost | place: Sweden: Abisko... | reverse complement strand
GCGGCCTGCGCATCGGTCAGCGCCGGCCCACTGGCCTCGGCCCGCGATTCGGGCGGCCCGGCAGGGCCGGTTTCGAGGCGCTCGGCCAGCTTAAGCCAGCCACGCTGTTGCAAGCCCCGCGCGGCGGCCCGCCAGCCCGGCTCGAGGGCATCGAGCCGCGAGGCGCTGGCCTCGCCGGAGTCAGCAGCCAGCAGTTCGAGCAGCGCGCGCTGGCGAGGCGCACGGCGGGGTTCGCCAGTGCCTGCCACCGCGGCCCCTGCGGGTGTCAGGGCCGCGTACTGCTCCACGGCAGCGGCGCTGACGCCCCCGCGCAGCAGTCGAGGCAAGGCGGCAGCGATCACTTCGCCGAGCGGGTGGTGGTAGTACTCGGCCGTGCGGCGCAGCAGCTCGAGCAATGCGGCATCGAGCAGCGGCTCGGCATCGAGCAATTCGCTGACCCGACGCAAACGATCTGTCGCCAGGCTTGAGTGCGCCGCATGCCCGGTCACGATCCCGACTGCGTGCCGGCGCCCGAAGGGCACCCGCACCCGTGATCCGGCTGGGAGGCTTGCGGCCTCGCGACCCGCGATCGGCAGGTAATCGAGCGGCTCGCGCATGCCCCGCTCGAACGCCACCCGCAGGATTGCTGGGTTCTCAGCGCTCGCCCCGGGAGGCGCGACTGTGGATAAGTCTGTGGACAATACGGCGCCTGCCGCTTCCACGGGCGCAGACAGCGGCAGGTTCAGGTTCAACAGGGGTGGTTCCGGATGCAATTTAAAGTCAGTAAAAATAATAGGTTACGGGATATTGCGCTGCGGATTCCCCGCCCGGTTGGGGGCCATGCTGCAGTCTGATATGGCTCAATAGCTTAGGTGGATGATTCCGCGCGAGTTCTCAAGATCGGGCCCCGGCTGTCAACCCCCCGGGGTGTCGGGGCGTTTAGTTCTCAACACAAGTGTCCTTACCTCTGGGTCGAGCGGAGCCACACATCCGATGAGCGCGTTTGCTACGCTGATTACTGGCGCCGCGGCAACTGCTCCGCTTAGGAATGACCCATTGCAGGATACGACGCAGCAAGGCACGCGGGAAATGGACCTCTTCCTCGCGGGTGTCGAGCGCAAGGCGTTCCGGATGGCGCACATTGCGTTGCGCGACGAGGACGATGCGCTGGATGCGGTCCAGGACGCGATGCTGCAGCTGGTGCGCCGCTATGCGCAACGCCCCTCCGAGGAGTGGCGGCCGCTGTTCTACCGCATACTGGAGAACCGCATCCGGGACATGCAGCGCCACCGCAGCGTTCGCGGGCGGCTGCTCTCGTGGGTGCCGTGGAATTCCGAGGAAGCCGATGAAGGCACCGATCCGATCGCACAGGCACCGGACCCGGGCCCAGGCCCGCAGGCCCAGTTACACGCCGAGGATCTGCGGGCGGCGATGGAAACCGCGCTGGCGAAGCTTCCGCCCCGGCAGCGTGAGGCCTTTTTGTTACGCAACCTCGAGGGCCTGGATGTCGCAGGCACGGCGGCGGCGATGGGTTGTTCGGAAGGCAGTGCAAAGACACATTACTTTCGCGCGCTGCAGGCGTTGCGGATTGAGCTTGGAGAGTTCTGGACATGACGACCGACAATGCTGAAACCGAATTCGAGCGGCGCACGCGTGCGCTGCTGGAGGGCAGCGTCGAGGAGCTGAGCGGCAATATACGCTCGCGCCTGACGCAGGCTCGCCATGCGGCCCTTGATCAGATGCGCCACGCGCGCCGCGCCCCGACCTGGCAGCGCTGGGTGCCCGCGGGCGCCGCCGCCTCGGTGGTGTTGCTGGCGCTGCTTTTCACGGGCGGGCATCTGGGCGCGCCGGCGCCGGTGGCGGTCGCGAGCGTGGCCAGCCCCATCGATGATCTTGAACTGCTGGCCGACTCGGATGCTTTTGAGCTGACGCAGGATCAGCAGCCCGGATCTGGCCCTGCATCCGACTTTGATTTCTATGAGTGGGCGGCGGGCGAATCAACCGGCGCAAGTGGTGGGACGGCTGGTACTTGAAGCTGCGTGCATGGCAAGTCCTGATTCTGCTCAGCGGGGTGGCCGTAGCGCAGAACAGCAAATCCCCGGTGGACGGTGATCTGCTTGAGTTCCTTGGGTCTGTGGATTCGGAAGGACCGGGCTGGTCTGAGTATCTGGAGCGAACCGACGTGAGTAAAGTGGCAAAACAGAGCCCCGGCGCAACGCCGACGGATCCGGCATCTTCGGCGACGCCGAAGCCGCCGCCGAAGGGGACCGGCACATGAAGCGCTGGACACACCTGATCGTGGCGGCCTGCCTGCTCGCCTCGCCGCTGGCTTTCGCGGCCGACGACGGCGCGGCTGTCAGCTGGTCGAGCCTGTCTCCTGCGCAGCAGCAGACACTGGGCGGCTTTGCCGACAAATGGGCCGAGCTGCCGCCCGCGCGGCAGCAGGCGCTGGCGCGCGGTGCACAGCGCTGGGCGCAGATGAGCCCGCAGCAGCAGGACAGCGCCCGCGGCCGCTTCCAGTCCTGGAATTCGCTGCCCGAAGAGCGGCGTGCCCAGATCCGCAAACAGTACGAGCAGTTTCGCTCGCTGCCACCGGAGCAGCAGGCCGCAGTGCGCGAGAATTTCAACAGGTTCCGGCAGCTGGCACCTGAGCAGCGCCAGGCGCTGCGCCAGCGCTGGCGCCAGGCAACACCCGAACAGCGTCGGCGCATGCTTGAGCAGGCGCGTGCGCGCCGCCAAGTCCAAGTCCAACGGCCGTAGAAATCCCAGCCCGCCGTTCCCAGGGGCGCCCCGATGGCGATCAGCCCCGGGATACCAATTGTCGTGAGCGGCATCAGCCGCTAGAGTGCCGCCCCCAATCCTGACGGCTTTAGCCGAGCCCAAACCCATGATCAATGTGCGTACCGTTGGCGCCCTTGCCGCCTTGCTGCTCGTGGCCGCCCTCGCTCGCGCGGCTGAGCCTGAGTGGGTCAGCCACAGCAACGAAAATGCCAAGCTGCTGCTGGATGCGGATGCGCACTACGATCCTGAGAGCGCCAGCCAGCAGGGTGAAGAGGCCTACGACGAGGCGATCCTGGATCTGTCGCGTGATCGCTATGCGCAGCAGCAAGCGGAGCTGCGGGCAGTGATCGTTGAGTACCGGCGTCGCTTGGCCGCGGAATCCGACCTTCATGTGAAGCAGGATCTGCAGATCCTGATCGACGCTGCAGAGCAGGAAAACCGCACCAACGCGCTCAATCGCAAGTACTTCCTGGGCTACACCAACGTGGCGGAGACGATATTCAATATCGCCGAGGAGACGATCGATCCCCAGGTTTCTCTGGCACGCCAGCAGCATTTCCTGGTGCGCCTGCAAAAATACGCCGGGCTGGCCAAGGGCTACCGGCCGATTACCGAGCTGGCGCGCGAGCGCACGCTCGAGCGCCTCAAAGCCGACACCGGCGGCAAACTGCTCGGGCCGTACCGTGGCGAGCTCGAACAGACCATCGAGAACAGCCCGACGTATCTGGCCGGCATCAAGGATCTGCTGGAGCACAGTGAGCTCAAGGGCTGGGAGCCCGGCTACGCGGCGCTCGAGCGGCAGATCAATGATTACAATAATTGGCTTGGTACGACGCTGCTCAAGCACGCGCGCGCCGAGGCCCGATTACCGCCCGAGGTCTACGCTAACAACCTGCGGGTGTATGGCGTGGACCTGCCGCCGGCCGAGCTGATTTCGCGTGCACTGACTGCGTTCGCCGAGATCCGCAATCAGATGCAGATTGCGGCCACGCTCGTCGCGCAGGAGCAGGGACTGCCAGATTCGGATTATCGCGCGGTGATTCGGGCTCTCAAGCAGCAGCAGATACCCGATGACCAGGTGCTGCCGCTGTATAGGCAGCGCCTCGCGCAGATCGAGGATCTGATCCGCGCCAATCACATCATCACGTTGCCGGAGCGCAAGGCCTCGATCCGGCTGGCGACGCCGGCCGAGAATGCCCAAACGCCGGCACCGCATATGGACCCGCCGCGCCTGCTCGGCAATACCGGTGAGTATGGGGAATTCGTACTCGCCACTGCCTTGCCGCCCGACCCGAGCGGCAAGCAGGCGCGCTTTGATGATTTCTCGCACCAGGCGGCCACGTGGACGCTGACGGCCCACGAAGCGCGACCCGGGCACGAACTGCAGTACGCCAAGATGGTCGAGCTTGGTGTGTCCGTGGCGCGTGCGATCTATGCCGATAACAGCGCCAATGTCGAAGGCTGGGCGCTGTACTGCGAGGCTGAGATGCAGCCCTTTGAGCCGCACGATGGGCAGCTCTTCACTCTGCAGATGCGCGCGCACCGCGCGGCGCGCGCCTTCCTCGACCCGATGCTCAACCTCGGCATGCTCTCGGCAGAGCAGGTCAAGCGCTTCCTGATGGAGGCGGTCGGCTACTCCGAGGCCTTTGCGACCTCCGAAGTGCAGCGCTACCAGTACCGCTCCCCCGGGCAGGCCACGTCGTACTTCTACGGTTATCAGCAGCTGATGGCGACGCGCCAGGCGGCACAGCTGGCGCTGGCCGAGAAGTTTGATCGCCAGAAATTCAATGACTTTGTGATTTCCCAGGGTTTGCTGCCGCCAGGCCTGATGCGCACCGCGGTCATGGACGAGTTCGTTCCCACCCAGCAGGGCAACTGATCGCACGCCGCCTGCGGCGGCATTGGCAAATCTGTCGCAGGCCATCAGATAACCCAATGCCTGCGTGCGTGGCCGGAAGGGTAATAATCAGCGCCTGAACCCGGCCACGCCGGGAGGCGTGTTGCGCATCGTTGCAGCGAGGCCGCACGGCGAAAACTAATAGTGGATGACAATTGCGGGGGGGGTAAGCCATGCAGAGTCTGCCTGGAGTGCATGCAGTGTGGAGTGCGCGTCGCCTGGGAGCGTTCGCCTTGTGCCTGTCGCTCGGCCTGGCGCTGCGCGAAGCGCGCGCGGCGGATGCGCCGGCACTGTCACCGATCAGCGATACGGCCAAGTCGACCAGTGTCAGCTGGGTCGATCCACTCGAGAACTACTACGAGAACACGCTGGTGTGCGCCGCGGCCGTCACTGGCAATGATCTGTGCCACCTGTGGCTTTACCGCGATGGCAGCTTCATCAACTTCGATGAGAACGGAGCGCATACCGGCCACTATCAGGTCGGGCCGACGCGACCCGATGGCAAGGTGCCGGTGTGCCAGTTCTGGGACACGACCAACATGCTGTTCCTGCCGGGTGTACCGCGGCCGATGATGGGACCGCCGCCGGTGCCGGGCGCCGCGCCGACCGTGATGCTGTGCCACACGGCGGATTTTCATACGACCTGCAGGCGCGGCGTCGATCCGGCGACCATGACGGCGCAGGAGCTCAAGGAGTCGGGTCGCAACATGGCCGAGCGCTTTTACAACGGCATGTGCTATCCGCTGGGGCCGCACCATGTCGGAGACTCCTGGTTCGAGGATGACGATCCGCTGCCCGGGCAGGCCAGCAAAGACAAGCTGCTGCTCATCCCTGGCCACCAGTAGTCGGAGCCTCGCCATGAAAATTCACTCCAAGAACCTGAGCGCCCTCCTCGGCGCCTGCCTGCTGCCACTGCTGTCACAGGCAGCGGCGCCAGCAGCCGATCCACTCGCCGCCTACTACGACAACACGCTCGCCTGTCAGAACCAGGTGAGCAAGGCCGTGTGTCGCGTGTGGTTGAACCGCGATGGCCACTACTACGCCTTCTACGATCTGGGGGTCCAGGCCAAGCAGCCGGACATCGATGGCCCGTTCCGCATCGAGGGGCGCGAGGGGACCTATACGCTGCGCGCCGAGGCCGGTAGCTATCAGCTGTGCCTGTGGGTGGCGGCGCCGCGCATCCGCATCGGTGCCGAAAAGCAGCGCGAGCTCTATAGCGAAGCGACCTGCTATGGCTTCACTCCGCACAAGGTCGGTGAGAGCTGGAGCGAGAATGACCTCGCCGGCCGCAGCAACAAGCTGTGGCTGCTTGCGGGCCGCTAGCGAAACCGCACCGGCTTTAGACCGCTTTGACGGCCTGGATCAGCTGATTGACGGCGGCCTGGCCGTCGCCGTAAAGCATGCGCGTGTTATCGAGATAGAACAGCGCATTCTCGATGCCCGAGAAACCAGCCCCCTGGCCGCGCTTGATGACGATGACGTTCTTGGCCTTGTCGGCATTCAGGATCGGCATGCCGTAGATCGGGCTCGACTTGTCGTTGCGCGCCACCGGATTCACGACATCGTTGGCACCGATGACAAGTGCCACATCGGCAGTCTCGAACTCGGCATTGATCTCATCGAGATCAGCAATCAAATCGTAGGGCACGCCCGCCTCGGCCAGCAGCACGTTCATGTGTCCGGGCATACGTCCGGCGACCGGGTGGATCGCAAAGCGCACCGTGACGCCGCGATCGATCAGCAGCTGACACAACTCCCACACCTTGTGCTGGGCCTGTGCCACGGCCATGCCGTAGCCGGGCACGATGATGACCTTTTGTGAGAAGGCCATCATGACGCCGACGTCAGCAGCCTCGATCGGCTTCATGCTCCCCGAGACCTCGCCGGTGGCCGCGGCGCCACCGGTATCGCCAAAGCCTGAGAACAGCACGTTGCCGAGCGAACGGTTCATCGCGCGCGCCATCAGCTGTGTCAGCAATGTGCCCGCGGAGCCGACCACGGTGCCGGCGATAATCATCGCCGCGTTGCCAAGGACGAAGCCCTCAAAGGCCACCGCGAGGCCGGTCAGGGCGTTGTAGAGCGAGATCACCACCGGCATGTCGGCGCCGCCGATCGGCATCGTCATGCTCAGGCCCAACACCAGCGCCACGACGAAGAAGGCGGTCACGAAGCCGGTGGAGGTGTAGATCCCGTGCGCGATCAGTGCACCGAGAATCAGCGCTGCGAGCAGCACCAGAATGTTGAGAATCTGCTGGCCCTTGAAGCGGAACGAGCGCTTGATCAGGCCCTGGAGTTTGCCAAAGGCGATCAGGCTGCCACTGAAGGAGATGGCGCCGATCAGGCCGCCGATCACCGCCAGAATCGCAATCGGCAGCGCCAGATGCTCGCCACGATAGAGTTCGACCGCTGCGATCGCCGCCGCTGCGCCGCCGCCCATGCCGTTGTAGAGCGCGATCATCTGTGGCATGTCGGTCATGGCTACGCGCCGGCCGCTGACCCAGGCAATCACGCCACCAATAAGAATCGCGACAATGATCAGCGGGTAGTTGGACAGGCCCGGGTAGATGAACGTAATCGCTGTTGCGAGCGCCATGCCGGCGCCGGCCCACAGGATGCCGCTGCGCGCACTCACTGGCGAACTCATGCGCTTGAGGCCGACGATGAACAGGAACGCAGTGAGCAGGTAGCTGGCCTGGATCAGCAGCTCCGGCGTGAACGCGGCAGGCATCAGTGTGCTCCCTTCTTCGGTCCGCCCTTGGCGCCGCTCGACTTGAACATCTCGAGCATCCGCTCGGTCACTGCATAACCACCGACCGCGTTGCCCGCGGCCAGCAGCACACCAATGAAGCCGATGGTCTTTTCAAGCGGCGACTGCGCATGGCCGAGTGCCACCATCGCGCCAACCAGCACGATGCCGTGCACGAAGTTGGATCCCGACATCAGCGGCGTGTGCAGGATCACCGGCACGCGCGAGATCACCTCGTAGCCCGTGAAAGCGGCCAGCATGAAAATATAAAGGGCGACGATACCGGTCATTTTGCGGTCTCCAGCGCCTTGCGCGTGGCTTCGTGTTTGATCATGCCATCGAAGGTCAGGCAGGATTTCTCAAACACTTCATCCTGCCAGTCGATTGCGAGCGCGCCGGACTTGTCGATCGCCGGCTTGAGGAAGTTGTAGAGGTTGCGCGAGTACATCTCGCTTGCGTGATAGGCGAGCTGTGCCGGCAGGTTCACCGGTCCGACGATTTTTACGCCCTGATGCACGACGGTCTCGCCGGCGCGCGTCAGTTCGCAGTTGCCACCGGATTCCGCCGCCAGATCGATGATCACGGCGCCTGCCTTCATGCGTTCGACCGCCGCGCGCGAGATGATGCGCGGGGCGCGCCGTCCCGGCACCGAGGCGGTCGTGATGACTGCATCGGCCACCGCCACACGCGCCTCGAGCACCGACTGCTGCTGCGCCTTTTCCTCTTCGGTGAGTTCGCGGGCGTAGCCGCCCTGGCCTTCGGCCGATACGCCGGTGTCGATGAACTTCGCGCCGAGCGAGCGCACCTGCTCCTTGGTCGCACTACGCACATCGTAGGCTTCGACCTGGGCACCGAGCCGCTTCGCGGTGGCGATGGCCTGCAGGCCCGCGACGCCAACGCCGACAATCAGCACCTGCGCCGGGCGAATCGTGCCGGCGGCAGTGGTCAGCATCGGCAGGAAGCGATCGAGTGTATTGGCTGCAATCAGCACCGCCTTGTAGCCGGCGATGGCGGCCTGTGAAGAGAGCGCATCCATGGACTGGGCGCGTGAAATGCGCGGCACAAATTCCATGGCGAAGGCGCAGATTTTGCGATCGCGCAGCGCCTTGACCTCCTCGGCTCGGGCGTGGGCCTGCATGTAGCCAATAACAACGCTGCCTGGACGCAAGGCGTTGATCTGCGCCAGATCGGGAGGCTGGACAGTGAGCAAAACGTCCGCCTGGGCCAGTACGGCAGCTGCCGAGTCGGCCCACTCAACGCGCTTATAGAGTGCATCGGGAAACTGCGCTGCGCTGCCCGCTCCACGCTCGATCAGTACCCGGGCCCCGGCCGCAGCCAGTTTCTCGGCTACCTCCGGCACCAGGCTTACGCGCGTTTCTCCCGGAACGCTCTCGCGAAGCGCCCCAATTGTCACTGCCATGCAATTTCTCCGTGGTACCGCGCAACCCCTTGTTCGCGGCCTGAGTGCTTATGCGTTGAATTGTGGCACACAGCTGTCTTATCTTACACGGATGAAGCGCCATTTGGCTCACGTGGCCCCGGCGGCGGGGGATGATGCGGCATTCGTCGTACGCACTGCCGTGCATGGCCTTGGGCAGATGGTTCTGCGCACCGATGTAGCCGGCATGCCGCTCGAATGGATCGACTATCGCGAGGCCGCGCGGCTCTATCACCAGCAGCAGGTAGCCTACAGCTGCGGCTCGCTGCTCTACCGCCTGCACGGCGGGCACAACGCGCTCAATGGGCGCCGCACCGTGGTCGAGGTCAACTCCATCGTCGCCACGCTTGGGCATACCGGCAATCCTGGCAATTCGCGCCACGACTACGTGCCACCGCTGAACAACGAAACGCTGTTTCGCCGCGATGCCTATCTGTGCATGTACTGCGCTCAGCGTTTTCCGAGCCGCGAGCTCTCGCGCGATCACGTTCGGCCCTTCATCCAGGGTGGCCAGGATGTCTGGACCAATGTGGTCAGTGCATGCCGCAGCTGCAACAATTTCAAGGCCTGGCGCACGCCGGAGCAGGCCAAACTGCAACTGATTGCCGTGCCGTTCACGCCGACCTACGCGGAATACATTTTCCTCAAGGGCCGCCGCGTGCTTGCCGACCAGATGGAATACCTGTTGGCGCATTTTCCGCGTTCGAGCCCTCTGCATGAGCGCCTGCAGCGCTGGCTTGGCTAGCTCTTCCGGGCAGAAGCGGTAAGTGGTCTATCTCATAGATGCTTCCGTGTTCGTATTCCGGGCGTGGTATTCGATGCCCCCCGATCTGCACGACGCCGATGGCAATCCAACGCACGCGCTCTATGGCTTTGCACGCTTCCTCAGTGACCTGATCGAGCAGCGCTCGCCGCAATACATTGCTGTTGCCTTCGATGAGAGCCTGGGTGGTGGCCACCGGCGGCTCCTGTACCCCGCCTACAAGGCCAACCGCGAGCCCGCGCCCCCGGAGCTGTTGCGCCAATTTGCGATGTGTCGCAGCTTCTGCCGGCATGTGGGCGCTGCTGATTTCTCGAGCCCGCAGTTCGAAGCCGATGATCTGATCGGCACGCTTGCGGCGCGCATGCGCGCGAGCGGGGTGCGCGTCACGATCGTCAGTCGCGACAAGGATCTTGCGCAGCTGATCGGACCGGGCGATGTTTACTGGGACTATGCTGCCGGCATCGAGTATCGCTACGAGCAGATTGCCGAGCGCTTCGGCGTGCGGCCAGAGCAGATGGCTGACTACCTGGCGCTGACCGGTGACAGTGTCGACAACATTCCCGGGGTTCCCGGCGTGGGCCCGAAGACCGCGATCGCGCTGATGAGAGCGTTTGCCTCGCTCGATGCAATTTACGAGAACCCGGAGGGGGCGAGCGCCTTGCCGATCCGCGGTGCCTCAGGACTGCCAGCGAAGCTTCGTACGCATCGCGAGGCCGCATACCTCGCACGTTCGCTGACCCGCATTCACTGCGAAGCGCCGGTAGAGGCTGAGCGCGAAACCCTGCTGCGACGCAGCCCGGATGTCAGTGCGATGGGGGAGTTTTGCCGCCAGCATGGCTTTGGGGCGATGCTGGCTCGCCAGGCCGAACGCATCGCCGCGCGCCTGGCCTGAACCCGCATTGGTTCAGTGTCGACGCTGGCGCACTGCACGCGCCTTCTTAATCAGGTCTTCTTGACGTAAACCTTGCACCAGCCGTTGGAGCTGACCACTTTGCCGGGGAATAACGTACAAGGTCCAAAAGCATCGGTCGCCTGACCCTTGAACTGCAGGCAGGTGCCGCAGCGCTGCCCGGCCGCGTAGGTCGGGAATTTCTTGACGTCGACCTTGGAGGAATCCTCGAAGTAGGACAGGGATACCGCCATCGCATCGGTCGGGGTGACATGGGGAGTTGCATCGGCTGCCTGCACGTGTCGAGCCGCCTGGCTGGCTACCAGCACGCCCGCCATCAGGGCCAGGTTCTTCAGCGCATCGCGTCGGGAAATCGGCTCGCTCATGACGGGGTCTCTCCATGGCTGAAAACGTCCCGCCGATTATAGCCACTCACTGGTACCGCGGTGCACGCCGCACCGTGCACCGGCCAATCAACCCCTATTTGCCGCTGGGCGCAGGCGCTGAACCAGAAGGCGGACCACCCGGAGCTCCGGGGCCGCCCGGACCACCAGGACCACCAGGAGCTCCGGGACCAGCAGGACTGCCCGGCCCGCGGCCGCCGATCACGGTGCCGTCTGACTTGGTGACTTTGCCAAGGGATCCGCCGGGCCGGCCATCCTTGAGCGGCCGATATTCGACCGTGACTTTTTCGCCCGGGGTAAGAATTCGCTTGTTCCAGCCCGAGCGGCTCATTTCACTCGGCGCTGCAGCCTCGAAGCCCCACTTCACATCATTGCCCTTGCCATCATCGACATCGATCCACAGCCACGCGTGCGGATTGCTCCACTCAAAGGTGTAGACAGTGCCGGTGATCGTTTCGGTGCGCGTGTTGTCGAACATCGCAAAGGAGTGATGCGCCAGAGCCGGGTCGGCTGCACCGGCCAGGGCGGTCAGCAACGCCAGCATTCGCAGCTGGCCTGACAGTCGGTGATTCATGTACAGATTCCTCGCATTCATCCTTATAAAGGGAGATCGCTGCTCAGCATCCTACGGCCTCAGGGCGGCGTCAGATCCAGCGTGCCGTTGTTATCGCGGTTATTTTCCTGGCACAGCTGCTCTTCGAGATCATCCTGATGATCGTAGCTACGCACATAGCGGAAGGGTTCGGTGAAGATGTGCGGATTGCTCACGATGGTCTCTATCTGCATTTTCTTCGGACCAATCTTGCGAAAGCGCTCGAGCACCACGGTGTCGGGTGCGCCCGGCAGTCCGACGAAGAATTCGGCCTTGGGCAGGATGTAGCGGGTTTCGACAATGAGCGTGCCGTGGACCCAATAGCCGATCTCATCGCCGGAGAATTTCAGATCCGGGTCATCGGCGTGCTTGCGCCCATCGGTGTGGATACGGCGCACTTCGCCATTTTCCATGATGATCGTCACGCGTCCCGGGGTGAACAGGTATTCATGGCCCATCGGCGTGCTCATGATGCCGGGCATGCCATCCGGTATACAGGTGGCGGCGTTGTTCTTGGCGCCCTGGCCATCGGTGCCCTTGTTCTGCACCTTGTTGAGCAGCCGGTAGTCCCACATCTTCTGGACCAGCTTCGGAACGTTCGGATTGTTCCGATCCGGTGAGTCGCTGGCATCGCGCACGCGTGCGAAGGAGGCATCATCGAGCGTCCAGTCTCCGCTCCAGTCGGGCAGCGCCTTGATCGAATCCCAGCTGCCGCCCTGCGGACCGGCCTTCTGGGACGGATCGAAGTCAAAGTAAGGCGCAGGAGGTGCAGGCGCCGTCGGCGGTCCGCCCGGTCCACCGGGTCCACCGGGTCCGGTCTGCGCAGTGGCCACGGCACTGCCAAGACAGACCACCAGCGCCGCCACAGCAACGCTGCGCACGATAAGATGCAAAGGGCTGTGCATACGATTTCCCCCGAACTTTATTGAATAAACCTACCGCAATCAGTGCGGGACCGGCATCGAATTTAAGAGACTAGGGCAGTGTATTTTCCGATGCAATCTGGCCAGGCTCAGCATGGCAGTGCGCCGTCGCAGGGCCTCAGGCACATAAAGGGAACTCTCGCCCAAGGCCTCGCTGCACTGTTGCTCGTCAGTGCCTGCAGTGCGCCGCCACCTTCGCCTACTGCAAGCGCGCAGCGGGCCGCCGCGCCCGCGCCGGGCGCCGTTCACTACCAGGTTGATGGCGAGCACTCCGAGGTACTGATCTGGGTGAGCCGCGAGGGCGCGCTGGCCGAGCTTGGCCACAACCACATCATCGAAGTGGCTGAGCTGAGCGGCGAACTGTGGCTGGCGGCCGAGCCGCAACGCTCCGTGTTCAGCCTCAGATTCCCGGTGGCCGCGCTGCGGCTGGATGAGCCGGCACGGCGCGCACAGCAGGGCAGCGGCTACGAGGAAACCTTGAGCGATGAAGACATTGCCGGCACGCGGGCCCACATGCTCGATGCGCCACTGCTCGATGGCGCCGACTATCCGCTGATCGAGCTGGATTCGGAATCGATCAGCAGAGTGGACTCCGGCTGGGTCGCGCACACGGCGATCCGAGTGCGTGCCTACAGCGCCCACGTCGATGTTCCGGTACAGCTCGAGTCAGCGCCTGATCAGCTGATCGTAAGCGGGCAGTTCACGCTCACTCACGCAGCGCTCGGCCTGGTACCCCACAGCGCGCTGCTGGGATCGCTGCGGGTCGCGGAGCCACTTCGCATCCGCTTCCGCATCATCGCCCGGCGCTAAAGCGGCCTTGAGCTTCAGATGGCGGCCTTGAGCAGCAGCAGCTGGGTACCTTCCGGGGCGATGATCAGCCCATGTCCGCGCGTCTTGAGCTCGCGAGGAAGATCCGGCGAGAGCTCGATGCCCCGAGCCTCCAGCTCGCGCAGGCGCGTGCCCATTTCCGGATCCCGGAAGGTCAGCACCGGCCGCTCGAACAGTCCCGGCGGGTGCAGCGCGAGCTCCAGACCCTTGCCGATCAGCGGCCAGTGTTCGTAGGGCAGTTCGAGCGGCTCGTGTGCAACGTAGCCGGCGCGCTCCCAGAACAGTTTTGTGTCCTCGGGCTCGAGCGCCGGAATGCTGCAGGCGGTGAATCGCCCGCACGTGGGCCGCGTACTGTGCGGCTCGGCCGCTCCCGGTGAAAAGGTCCGTGCCTCCAGCGCCGTGATGTCGGTGCCGCTCGGATCCTGCAGCTGCACCTCATGGAAATCGGCTTCTCCGAGTCGCGTGAAATGCGGCTCAAATCCGGCCGCGCGCCAGGCGGGCAGATGGCTCGCGAGCTCTGGCTGTACGAAAGTGATGGAAAAATCGGCACCGCGCCGCTCGTGCAGGCCGATTACGAGTCGGCCATCGGTGAGCACGCCATAGCGGTGCTGCCAGATATCTCCGGTGAGCAGCTGGCGAAAGCCCAACTCCTCGTAGAACTGGACCGAGGAGCGGATATCGCGCGTTGCGATGCCAAATTCAAGAAAACGGCCGAACATCATCGGAGCGATCTTACGCCAGCAGCAGCTCGGTGAGCGCGCGAGCGTGCTCAGCGCGATCGTTCAGAGCCGGTACATAATCAAAGCGCTCGCCGCCGGCGTGCAGGAACAGTTCGCGCCCGCCAATGGCAATCTCCTCCAGCGTCTCCAGGCAGTCGACCGAGAATCCGGGACAGCAGACCGTGACGGCCCGGGTTCCCTTCGAGGCCAGTTGTGCCAGCGTGGTGTAGGTCGCGGGCTCCAGCCAGCGCTCGGCGCCGAAGCGCGACTGATAGCTGAGGGTCCACTCATCGGCGCCCAGCTGCAGTGCACTGGCCAGCCTCGCCGCTGTGTCGCGGCACTGCGTTTCGTACGGATCGCCCTTCGTGATGCAGCGGATCGGAATGCCATGGAACGATATCAGCAGGTGAGCTTTGCCAGCCTGCTGCTGCCAGTGCTCTTGAATGCTCGCGACCAGCGCACCGATATAGTCTGGATGTGTGGCGTAGCCAGGAATCAGGCGCAGCTCGGGCAGATCGCGCCGCCCGCGCAGGCAGCGCGCGATCTCATCATAGGCCGCACCGGTGGTGGTGCCGCTGGTCTGTGGAAACAGCGGCAGCGCGATGATGCGCGTGGCGCCGGCAGCGCGCAGGCGCTCGAGGGCTTCGCTGACACGCTGGCCGCCATAGAGAAATGCTGCTTCCACGCAGGTTTGGCCGGGCTGGCGGGATTCGAGTTCGCGCGCGAGGGCGAGCCGCAGCCGCTCGGTGTAGACCGCATGCGGTGAGCCTTCGCTCTTCCAGATGCGCTGATAGGCACGGGCACTTTTCGGGCCACGCAGCGGCAGCACCAGCCCGTAGAGGATCGGATACCAGGCGAGCCGGGGCAGCTCCACGACCCGCTGGTCACTGAGGAAGCGGCGCAGGAAGCGGCGTACTTCGCGCGCCCGCGGTGCCGCGGGCGTGCCAATGTTGGTCAGCAAAATACCGAGCATCGCGTGCTTGCTGCCCGTATGTGTCTAGAGCGGGGTAATGCCGCCAACGCACACGTACTTCATCTCCGTGTAGTCGAGGATCCCGTACTTGCTGCCCTCGCGTCCAAAGCCCGATTCCTTGATGCCACCGAAAGGCGCCACTTCGGTCGAGATCAGCCCGGTGTTGAGCCCGACGATGCCGTACTCGAGCGCTTCGCTGACGCGCCAGGAGCGTGCCAGATCGCGCGTATAGATATAGGAGGCGAGGCCGAACTCGGTATCGTTTGCCAGCGCAATCGCCTCGGACTCGGTGGCGAAGCTAAACAGCGGCGCCACCGGCCCGAAGGTTTCCTCGCGCGCCAGCAGCATGGCCTTGGTGGCCCCAGTGATCACCGTGGGTTCGTAGAACTGTCCGCCGAGTGCATGGCGCTTGCCGCCGGTGAGGAGCTTGCCACCCTTGGCGAGCGCATCGGCGACATGTTCCTCGACTTTGTTCACGGCCGCCATGTCGATCAACGGACCCTGGTCGGTAGGGCCTTTCAGACCATCGCCGACTTTGAGCTTGCCGACCGCCGTAGTGAGGCGCTGGGCGAAGTCTTCGTAGACACCTTTCTGCACCAGAAAGCGGTTGGTGCACACGCAGGTCTGCCCGGTATTGCGGTACTTGCTGGCCAGCGCCCCCTGGACCGCGGCATCGAGATCGGCATCATCGAAGACAATGAACGGTGCGTTGCCGCCCAGTTCCAGCGACAGCTTCTTCAGCGTGGCCGCGCTTTGGGTCATCAGCAACTTGCCGATGCCGGTCGAGCCGGTGAAGCTCAGCTTGCGCACGATCGGGCTGCTGGTGAGTTCGGCACCGATCTCGCTGGCCTTGCCGGTAATGATGTTCAGCACGCCGGCTGGAATGCCGGCGCGCTGGCCCAGCTCCGCCATGGCGAGTGCGGACAAGGGCGTCTGGGCGGCTGGCTTGCAGACAAAAGTGCACCCGGCAGCAAGGGCTGGCGCGGCTTTGCGCGCGATCATCGCGGCCGGGAAATTCCACGGCGTGATGGCGCCCACCACGCCCACCGGCTGGCGCAGCACCAGAATCCGCTTGTCGGCGTTGTGGCCGGGAATGACATCGCCATACACGCGGCGCGCTTCCTCGCTGAACCACTCGATGTAGCCGGCCGCATAGGCGATCTCGCCGGCCGCTTCGGCCAGCGGCTTGCCCTGCTCGGCGGTCATCAGGCGCGCCAGATCCTGCTGGTTGGCCATCATCAGGTCGTACCAGCGGCGCAGGATGACCGAGCGTTCCTTGGCCGTGCGCGCGGCCCAGGCCGGGAAGGCCGTGGCGGCTGCACGGATGGCCAGTTGTGTCGCCTTGCCATCCAGCACCGGCACGGTGGCGATCGCTTCGCCGGTCGCCGGGTTAGTCACAGTGCTCGTGCGGCCATCGGCCGCATCGATCCACTCGCCATTCACAAAGCACTGCGTGCGCAGCAACTTCTGATCTGTCAGTTGCATCGGGGCAAGGTCTCCTGAACTTCTAAAGAATAAAACTGTTCCAGCCGCAGCGCCCCCGCCGGCGTGCGTCCGTTGATCAGCCCACGTGCTGGGCCAGAAACTGCGCCGTGCGTTCCCCGGCCAGTTGCGCGCTCTCGGGATGGTAACTGGGACGGACCGAGCAGTTAAAGCCGTGACCGGCAGGATAAAGATGGTATATCCCGGCCGGAAATGCCGCCTGAATCGCCGCAATCTGTTCCGGCGAGGTGTGCGCATCCTGCTCGCCAAAATGCAGCATCATTGGCGCTGTCGGCAGCTGATCGAGCGCCTCCCACAGGCGGACGCCGTAGTAAGAGACCGCTGCGTCAACGCCGAGACGGCTGGCGGCGTACCAGGCCAGCTGCCCGCCCCAGCAGAAGCCGATCACGGCCACGCGACCAGCGTGGCGCACGACCGCGATCGCCGCCGCGATATCTTTGAGCGCATCCGCGCGCTCGATCTGCAGCATGTAGCCGCGGCCGAGTGTGGCCTGATCGGGCGTGTAATTCAGTTCGATATTGCGCCCGATGCGATCAAACAGCGCGGGTGCAATGCTGAGGTAGCCCAAAGCCGCGTACTGCTCGACCACCGAGCGGATATGTTCGTTGACGCCAAAAATCTCCTGCACGATGACCACGGCGCCGCGCGCCCGGCCATCGGGTTTGGCCAGATAACAGGCAAATTCATGCCCGTCGCGCGCCATCAGTGTTTCCCAGCGTCCCTTTGGCACGCCCTTCTCCTCAATAAGTGTGAACCGAGCGGACCTGCTAATCGCCGAGGTAGGCGTCCGCTTCGATCTCGATGAGCATCTCGGGCGCGATCAGTCGTGAGACCTCGACCATGCTCGTGGCCGGTCGGATCTCGCTGAAGCGCTCGCCATGCGCGCGGCCCACCTGTTCCCAGTCGGCGATGTTCAGGACAAACAGGCGCGTGCGCACCACCTGCGCCAGCGTGCCGCCGGCACGCGCGAGTACCGCTTCGATATTGCGCAGGCACTGCTGTGTCTGTGCGTAGACATCATTGATGCCGACGATTTTGCCATCGCTCCCGGTGGCAGTCGTTCCCGAGATATGCAGGTAGCCACCGGCACGCACCGCGCGCGAGTAGCCGACGATCGGCTCCCAGCTCGCGCCCGAGGCGAAGTTCTCGCGCGCGCGGCTCACGCCCGCTCCACGATCGCCGAGACGCCCATGCCACCGGCGGTGCACACCGAGATCAGGCCGCGACGTGCCATGCTGTTCTCCTGCAGCAGCTTGGCGAGCGATGCCAGGATGCGCCCACCCGTGGCCGCAAACGGATGGCCGATCGCGACGCTCCCACCCTTGATGTTGATCTTGGCCGGATCGATGCGCCCCAGAGCGCCCGCGCGGCCGAGCCGGTCGCGACAGTAGTCATCAGATTCCCACGCCCTTAGCGTACACAGCATCTGCGCCGCGAAGGCTTCGTGGATCTCGTAGTAATCAAAATCCTGCAGTGTCAGTCCCACATCCTGCAGCATCGCCGAGACTGCATAGACCGGCGCCATCAGCAGACCTTCATGGCCCGAGGCGAAATCCACCGCCCAGCTCTTTCCGGCGCTCAGGTAGGCGAGGATCGGCAGGCTGCGTGCCTTCGCCCAGGCCTCCGAAGCCAGCAGTACTGCGGCAGCACCGTCAGTCAGCGGCGTGCTGTTCCCGGCCGTCAGCGTGCCGCTGGGCGAGGTATCAAACACAGGCCGCAGCGTGCCGAGCCGCTCGAGGCTCGTGTCGGCACGCACATTGTTGTCGCGCGTCAGACCCAGGTGGGGGACGACCAGATCATCGTAGAAGCCATCTTTCCAGGCCTGCGCGGCCTTCTGGTGACTTTGTAAGGCGACCTTGTCCTGGTCCTGGCGGCTGATCTTCCAGGTCTTGGCCATCAGCTCGCAGCTCTGCCCCATTGACAGGCCGGTGCGCGGCTCGACGACCCCGGGCAACACGGGCTTGAAATCACCCGGACGCATCTTGAGCCACGGCCCCAGACGCTCGCCGAACTTACGGCCGCGGTAGCTTTGCATCAGCAGGGTGCGAAAGCGTTCGCCGAATACGACTGGTGGGTCACTGAGCGTCTCGACGCCACCGGCAATGCCGGCATCGATCTGGCCGAGTGCGATCTTGTTGGCCACCAGGATTGCGGCCTCCAATCCTGTGCCGCAGGCGCGCTGCAGGTCCAGGCCCGGTGTCTGCGCATCGAGGCCCGAGGAGAGCACTGACTCGCGCGTCAGGTTGAAATCGCGCGAGTGCTTGACGACCGCCCCGGCGATGACATCACCCAGACGCTCGCCTTTAAGTGCAAAGCGCTCGACCAGTGCGCTCAGCGCAGCGGTCAGCAAACCCTGGTTGCTCTGCCCGGCGTAGGCGCCGTGGGAGCGGGCAAACGGGGTGCGCGTGCCACCGATGATGGCGACGCGCCTAGGAGTGGATCCGACCAGCATGGAGCCTCCGGGTTGGAGCGGTGATGCCGCATGCATTGGCGGCCTGAAGGCCGACTAGAATGCCACGATGGCTGGGACCGGGCCATGAGTGCCCCCTGTCATCCGGCGCTGACTCGCGTTGGCGATTGCGGCCGGAGGGCCGCCCGGGGCAAGATGCCGCCCCCGCGTCCTTCGTCCACGCGGCATCGATACCCTTCAGGTTCAAGGAGTTGGCGGATGGCCGGGCCCGGGATTGACCGCGAATTCGAGCGCCGGATGGCGAGCCTGCTCAACGGCGGTTCGAGTACGGTGCTGCGTGGCGGTCGGCGGGGGCTGGAAAAGGAGTCGCTGCGCATCACGCCCGAGGCCCGCATCGCGGCCAGCGGCCACGCGCGCGCGCTCGGCTCGGCCCTGACCCATCCCTCGATCACCACCGACTACTCCGAATCGCTGCTCGAGCTGGTGACTCCGACCTTCACCGATAGCCCAGCGCTGCTCGCCTTCCTGTCCGACCTGCACCAGTTCGTCTACCAGCAGATTGCCGAGGAGCGCCTGTGGGCCTCGTCCATGCCCGGTGAGATCGCCGGTGAAGCCGAGTTGCCGATCGCCGAATATGGGCGCTCCAACCGTGGCCGCTTCAAGCACGTCTACCGCCAGGGACTGCAGACCCGCTATGGCGGCCTGATGCAGGCCATCGCCGGCGTGCACTTCAACTACTCGCTGCATGAGTCCTTCTGGCCCGTGTTCGCGCAAATCCTCAAGTCACACGAGGAGGGCGCGCCGTTCATTACCGAGGGCTACCTTGGGCTGGTGCGTAACTATCGGCGCCACGGGTGGCTCGTGCCGTACCTGTTTGGCAACTCGCCGGCTCTATGCAGCTCGTTCGTGCCTGGGCCCGTGCCCGAGGGCCTTGAGCGGCGCGGCCCGGGGACGCTCGTGGCGCCGTACGCGACCTCACTGCGCATGAGTGATGTCGGTTATCGCAACCGCACTGAAACGGCAGTTACGGTGTCAGCCAACAGCCTGCACGGTTACCTGCGTGATCTGGTGAGCGCGGTGCTCAAGCCGCATGCGCCCTACGCCAAGCTCGGCGTGCGCGTCGATGGCAAGTACCGTCAGCTCAACGCCAATCTGCTGCAGATTTCGAACGAGTACTACACCTACATCCGCCCCAAGCGCGTGCCGCGCGCCGGGGAGAACATGTGCCAGGCGCTGCTGCGCGCCGGCGTCGAGTATGTCGAGGTGCGCGCACTGGATCTGTGTGCGCACGCGGCCGTGGGCGCGGATTTGTCCGAACTGTTGTTTGTCGAGGCGCTGCTGGTGCTGCTGGTGCTCAAGGACAGCCCGCCGATCGGTGCCTCGGAGCAGGAGGCGCTCGACCGAAATCATGTGCACGCCGCTCGCCAGGGCCGCGAACCCGGACTGCAGCTGGAGCGCGAGGGTCGCCGGGTGCCGTTGCGTGCCTGGGGCGAGGAACTGCTCGATTCAATGCAGGGCGTGTGCGAGCTGCTCGATGCCGGCCAGGTCTCGCGCCCCTACCAGAGTGCACTGAGCGCACAGCGCGCGAAATTTGCTGAACCCGAACTGCTGCCCGCGGCGCGCGTCATTCGCGAGCTCGCCGCCGGCGAGCGCGGCCACGCGGCCTGGGCACTTGAACTGTCGGGCGAGCATCGGCGGCAGCTGCTCGATGAGCACCAGGCCGATGCCAGACGCATGCAGGAGTTCAAGGCGCAGGCCGAGCAGTCGCTCATCGATCAGGAGCGCCTCGAGGCGTCCGATAAAATGAGCTTCGAGCAGACCCTGGAGCAGGAGCTCGAACGCTACCGCCAGGTCGCTGCAGCGGTCAGCTAGCGAGCTGCCGCGGTGCAAGTCGCCCGGGCAGCGCTGCTGAGGCGGTTTTCGCACCGGCGTCGGGCAGCCGCGCTGCGGGCACGCGCCAAATTGGTGCCAACGGCGCTTTGGCGCGCAATTCAGCGCAGGGATCCCGGTGCTTTGCGCTCAACGCGTCGTGGCACGAAAGGTGCACTTCTCGAACGCCGGATGGCCGCCGTATAAGAACGTACGCGGGAGGACGCGCATGAAACTGGTTACCGCAATCATCAAGCCCTTCAAGCTGGACGATGTCCGTGCGGCGCTCTCTGAAATTGGTGTCTCGGGCATGACCGTGACCGAGGTCAAGGGCTTTGGCCGGCAGCGCGGACATACCGAGCTGTATCGCGGTGCCGAATACGTCGTGGACTTCGTGCCCAAGACGCGTGTGGAAGTTGCAGTGCGCGGTGAACTGGTCGAGCAGGTCATCGAAGCGATCGTCAAGGCCGCCAAGACCGGCAAGGTCGGGGACGGCAAGATCTTTGTGACCGACATCAGTCGCGTTATCCGTATCCGCACCGGCGAGACCGACGGCGCCGCGCTGTAGCCGGCTCGCTCCCCCATTAGATCGCGAGAGCGCTCGCCAAGATGGCGCAGCGCAGAGCGCCGCTCGCGCCATGCGCGGGACACCAGCGCGCGCTCGGTAGCATAATGGTGCCATGGCTAATGCAATCTTCGTGCGCGAACACGGCACAGCCGATGTGTTGCGCTGGGAGCCGTTCGACCCGGGCGCTCCCGCACCCGGCGAGGTGCAGATCGAACACCGCGCCGTTGGCCTGAACTTCATCGACGTCTACGATCGCAGCGGTCTGTACTCGCATGCGCTGCCGGTGATTCCCGGCCGCGAAGCGGCCGGCAGGATCGCGGCGCTTGGCCGCGGTGTGCGCGGTTTCCGCATCGGTCAGCGCGTTGCGTATGTGCTGCAGACCCCAGGCGCCTACAGTCAGCTGCGCAACGTGCCCGCGGCGCGCCTGGTGAGGCTGCCGCCCGGCATCAGCGATGAGCAGGCCGCGGCGCTGATGCTCAAGGGACTGACCGCGCAGTATTTGCTGCGCCGGACCCACCGGGTGCGCGCTGGCGAGTGGCTGCTGGTGCATGCGGCCGCGGGCGGCGTTGGATTGTTGCTGTGCCAGTGGGCGCGCGCCCTGGGTGCGAAAGTCATTGGCGTGGTGGGCCACGAGGACAAGGTGGCACTGGCGCGCCGCCATGGCTGCCGCCATGTGCTGGTCGCGGGACGGGATGCGCTGGCCACGAGCGTTCGCGCGCTGACGCGCGAGGCACGGGTGCAGGTGGTCTACGATTCAGTGGGCCACGACACGTTCTTCGAATCGCTCGATTGCCTCAAGGCGCGCGGCCTGATGGTGAGCTTCGGCAACTCCTCGGGTCCGCCACCGCCAATGGCTGCAGCGGAACTGGCCAAGCGCGGCTCGCTCTATCTGACGCGTCCTTCGCTGTTTCACTACATTGATTCGGCCGCGGAGTTGCAGGCGGCGGCGCGCGAACTGTTCGCCGCGGTGCGCAGCGGCAAGCTCAAGATCCGCATCGGGCAACGCTATCCGCTGGCCGATGCCGCACAGGCGCACCGGGATCTTGAGGCGCGTCGCACGATCGGCTCGACGGTACTGATTCCGTGAAGAATGCCGGGCGCGCCGGCGAACCGGCGCAGCACTAGGCCGGTTCGACCAGCCGCAGCGCGCGTGCCGCGCGTGAGATGCCGAGCGCACCACTGCGCACGACCTCGGTCAGTTCGCCCTGGGTGGCGAGCTCGCGCATGAAGCCGTTGATCTCAGCCTCGCTCCCGAGCAGCTCGACGATGAAGCAATCGCTCGATGGGTCGAGCACCCGTCCGCCGGTGCGAACCACAAAGCCGCGCACGGCATCGCGCCGCTGCGGATCGATCCGAAGCTTGAGCAGCACCAGTTCGCGCTCCAGATGTTCGCCCCCGGTCATGTCCTCGACGTTCACCACATCAATCAGCTTGTGCAGCTGGTTGGCGATCTGGCGAATCACGGCATCGGAGCCGGAGGTCACCAGCGTCAGGCGCGAGACCGTGGGATCATCGGTCGGGGCGACGGCGAGTGATTCGATGTTATAGCCGCGGCTGGAGAACATGCCTGCCACGCGCGAGAGCGCGCCAGCTTCGTTCTGGATCAGGATGCCGATGATGTGTCGCATGGTCTTGAGCCTACAGCAGCCGGTAATGCCGGGAAAACGATGCAGATTAGCGGAGTTTTGAGCCGGCCGCTCAAGCTGCTAGGCTCTGGGCTTCCGACCTGGCAAGGTGGCGATTCTCAGACATGACTGAAGCTGTCAAAGTGGCCCCGGCAAAGTCCCCGCCGGCCCCCGTGCATCCGCTCTCCGGCAAGACCCTGAGCGGAGCGGAAATCATTGTTCAGGTGCTGGCCGATGAGGGTGTCGACACCATCTTCGGCTACAGCGGTGGCGCGATCCTGCCCACCTACGACGCCATCTTCGTCTACAACGAGCGCCAGAAGCAGGTCGGCGGTAAGCAGATGCCGCTGATCGTCCCGGCCAACGAGCAGGGTGCAGCCTTTATGGCAGCCGGCTACGCGCGCTCCAGTGGCCGGGTCGGTGTGTGCGTGGTGACCAGCGGCCCCGGGGCGACCAATACCGTTACTCCGGTGCGCGACAGCCTGGCCGATTCGGTCCCGCTGGTGGTGATCTGCGGCCAGGTGCCCACTGCGGCCGTGGGTACCGACGCCTTCCAGGAAGCCCCGGTGACCGCGGTCATGGGATCGGTCGCCAAGCACGTTTTTCTGGTGACGGACCCGACGCGCCTTGAGGCCACCGTGCGCACCGCCTTTGAGATCGCACGCAGCGGACGGCCCGGTCCGGTCGTGATCGATATCCCGAAGGATGTGCAGAACTGGTCCGGGCCCTATCTGGGCAGCGGTGAACTGGCGATTACCGGCTACCGCCAGCGCACCGAAGCGCTGCGCGCCAGCAGCTTGAGTGCCGAGCAGGTCAGCACGCTGATCGCTCAGCTCGCCAAGGCGCGGCGGCCGCTGATCTATGCCGGTGGCGGCGTCATCAACGGTGAAGCCTCGGTGGCGCTCACGGAATTCGCCGAGGCGCTGCACATTCCGGTGGTCACGACACTGATGGGGATCGGCGGCATCGACACGATGAACCCGCTGGCGATGCACATGCTGGGCATGCATGGCACCGCGTACGCCAACTACGCGGTGGAGGACTGCGACTTTCTGCTGGCCGTAGGCGCGCGCTTTGATGATCGGGTGGCGGGTGATCCGCGCAAGTTTGCGGCGCGCGCGCGCTTCATCGCCCATCTGGATGTGGATCCGGCCGAGATCAACAAGGTCAAGATGACGCAGTGGAGCCATGTGGGACTGCTGCCCGAAGCACTGCGCGCATTGCTGGCCGGTGCGCGCCGTGCCGGTTTCGCTACCAACTTTGATGCATGGCTCGCGCATCTGAAAGAGCTCAAGGCCCGCTATGCGATGAACTACGATCGCGGGAGTGATCTGGTGCAACCGCACTACATCATCGAGCAGATCAACAGCCACACGCGCGGTGAGGCGATCATCGCGACCGGCGTCGGCCAGCACCAGATGTGGGCGGCGCAGATGTTTGATTTCCGCGGCCCGCGCCGGTGGCTCACTTCAGGCAGCATGGGGACAATGGGCTTTGGCCTGCCGGCCGCCATCGGCGCGCAGTTCGCCAATCCCGGCCGGCTAGTGATCGACATCGACGGCGATGCCAGCATTCGCATGAACTTAGGCGAACTCGAGACGGTCACGACCTACGACCTGCCGGTCAAGATCGTCGTGCTGAATAACTTCGGCGATGGCATGGTCAAGCAGTGGCAGAAGCTGTTCTTCAAGGGCCGGCTCTCGGGCAGCGACAAGTCACTGCACAAGAAGGATTTCATCCGCGCGGCGCAGGCCGATGGTTTCACGTACGCCAGGCGCCTGGATCGCAAGCAGGATGTACCGGCGGTGATTGCCGAGTTCCTGGCGCACCCAGGTCCGGCGTTTCTTGAAGTGATCATTGATCCGGATGCGGGCGTGTACCCGATGGTCGGACCGGGCCTCGGCTACGATGCGATGATCACCGGCGAGTTCATCGCCTCGCGCGCGCCCTCCGATGCTGGCGAGGCTGATCCCGATCCCTCGGGCATGTTCTAGCCTTTAGTAGGTTGCCTGCGTCGACACCAGCAGCTGCAGGCCGCGAAGGTTCGGGGCATCGGTATTCAGTGGCTTGGCCAGATCAACGTGGATCACGTTGCCGAGCGATGAGCGGTTGTTGCCCAGGCGCAGTCCAATCCCGGCGTCGCTGAGCCAGCCCAGCTGCGGTTCACCCACCGGATTCGGACCCCAGGTGCGACCGGTATCGAAGAACGCTGCGCCGCCGATGTCGAGCAGGTGCCACAGCGACCAGGAGGTATAGCCCCGTTCCTCGACGGTGAACAGTGAGCGCGAAGTGCCCATCTGGTAACGCAGCGGATAACCACGCAGGCCGCTGTCGCCTCCCAGCAGATCGTAATGATCCAGATCGACGTTGCGGCCGGTATCGGCGCTGGCGAGAAAGTAGAACAGCGTGCGCTCGGAGGTACGCCAGTAGAAGGTGTCCTGAGCGCCCGTATGCTCATCGACCAGTTGGCCATCCTGGAGCCGGGTGTTGTAAGTCAGCACGGTAAAGTTATCAATGGTCGCGGTCGGCCGCGCGCCGTAGCTGAGCTGTCCATTGACGATCCCGGCGGCCCGATCGGCGCCCAGGGAGGGGGTCGACCAGCCCAGCTGCAGCATGCCATTCCAGCCAAACTGCAGATCCTCGGTGCGCGCAATCCGGTTGGTATCGCGCGTCACGGCAAACTGGTCGGTAACCAGCGCCAGCATGAGGTAGGGGTAGACCAGATTGCGGTTAGCGGGCAGTGGCCCGATCGTCGTGTCGCCCGGGGGCGTTGCGAATTCATCATTCTGGGCCTGCACGCCGGCGCTCAGGCGCCATGAGCGGCCATCCACCAGTCCGCTCGACCAGCCGGCGTAGATGTTGGCGGCATGGATGTCGTGCTGGTAATCATCGTAGGCCAGACCGAGGCGGTAGCGGGTGTCGGTCTCCACGGTGTCCGAGAGCAACAGGCCATAGCTGTGCGTGCTGGCGAGTTGATAAAAGGGCAGCGCCAGCTGCAGCCCGTGGCTGTAGCCATCCGAATTCGTCAGCCAGACGGCCGTATCCGTCCAATGCGATCCGAGCAGGTTCGGATCATTCCACGCAATGTACGTGCCAGTACGGTCCACGGTGCTCGACCAGCCAATCCCGAGCTGCTTGCCGTAACCGAGGATGTTGTCGTCGGCCACGCCGATGCTGGTGCTGTTGGTGCCTCCCGAACGGCTGAGGCTTGGCCCCACCTGCAGCGTCCAGACATCGTAGGTTTCCACATCGACGTCAACCACGCCGTCATGCCAGGCGGTGGCCCGCACATGCGGTTCACGTATGTAAGGCAGCTGGCGCAGATTTCTCTCGGTCTCCTCGAGCAGCCGGGCGTCATAGAGATCGCCGCTGCGAAACAGCAGCTGGGCGCGTATCGCCGCCTGGTGCGAGCGCACGTGCAGCCGGTCAGCGAGGCGATACAACACCCCGTTCTCGTGCGGGTCACTGAGATCGAAGATCTGGCGCGGCCTGATCGTGATGGTGCCCACGCGCGCATGGGCCGCCTGCAGGGTCGCGGCATCGGGAAGGGCAGGGTCTGCGGCAGCCGGAGGCTCGCCGGCCAGGCCCAGCGTGGTCGCCAGCACGGCGATGAGGAGCCCGACAGCGCGAGTTAGGTACATTGTTCCAGATAGAACCTGAACTCCACCGGCAGCGTCAATCAGCCGCTGCCCACTTTGCGACGCTGACCGCATCCAATCCGGTGCACAGTTGGCAGTGCGGCAAAGCTGCCTGGGCAACGCCGCTGCGGGTCGGCTTTAGGGCCCATCGGCGGGCGCTTTTTTCCACGGCAGATTGGTATGCTTGCCAAATGATCCCTTCATTCGAGAGCAGGTCAGCAGCGCACGCTGATGCGGCCGCTGCCGGCGCGCTGCGCGTGCGCCGGGCCTATTTTGAATGCCGCTTTGGCCAGCTGCATGTGCACCATGTCATGCCACCCGGGGGTGGCTTTGATGAGGCCACGACGGTGTTGTGCATTCCGGGTGCGCCGGGGTCCGGCCGGGCCTTCTACGGGCTGCTGCTGGCACTCGGGCGCGACCGCTCGATCTACGCGCCGGACCTGCCAGGCTCGGGAGAGTCAGATGCCGCACCGCCAGGCGCCGGGGCCACGGATCTGGGCAGTGCACTGACCGATTTTCTGGACTCGATGCGCTTCCGGCGCCTGCATATTATCGCTCACGGCAGCGGCGGCGCGGTTGCCCTGGCGCTGATCGAAGCGCGCCGGCCCGTGGTGGGCAAACTGGTGCTGTCGGCTGCCGGAAGCCTGGCGCCGCCGGCAGGACTGGCGGTACTGCAGCTGGAGCTGGGCCTGATCGGCGAGCCGGGCGCGCGTACGGTGGCTGAGCCGGCGTGGCAGCGATTGATCGATTTTCTGGCTATGAAGTAAAGGCCGCACGGGCGTTAAACTGGCCCGCTCGCGACACTCTTGGGCTTGATAACAACTGATACGCAGCGCCATGAAGAAACTCCAGGACAACGAGAACGAAACTGCGGCAGAGGAATTGCAGCGGACCGCCGTGATGCCCGGACTCACCGATCTTGAGGCCACCGCCCCCGATATGTCGGACACGGCCACCTGGGTTGCGCCGACGCCTGAAAGCGAGGCCGGCATCGCCGCCCTGAGCGCCGCCGAAGCGGCGCGCGACGCCGCGCTGGCAGCGCGCGAGAGTCTTGAGCAGACGGTTCACGCGCTGACCGTGCGCCTGGGCGAACTCGAGGAGCGCGTGCAGGGACGCAGCGAAGAACTGCACGAGTACGAGCGGCAGCTCAACGTGCGCGACCGCCATATCAGCGAGCTGCAGGACCAGGCCGGTGCGCTGAGCGTCCAGCTGAGCGCCGCACGCACTGAGCAGCGCGAGCTGCTGGTGCGTGCCGATCGCAGCGCCGCCGAACTGCGCGCCTTCGAGGCGCGACTGCAGGAGGTGCAATCGCCGCTGGCCGGCGCCCCGACCGTACTGCCGCCCACCAAGCGCGCGAGTGCGCCAGGCGAATTGCATGTGCGCGCCGAGCGCTACCTCGAATCGCTGCGCACGCTCGAAGCACGCCGGCAGATCTTCGATGACATGCTCCACGATGCCGATATCCGTCTGCGCGAGCGCGAGCTGCAGATCGCCAAGCTTGAGCAGCAGCTGAACACGGCCTTCAGCGCCGCCGGCGTGGATCGGCGGCGCATCGCCAAGCTCGACAGCTCCCTGGATGATTTGCAGCATCAGCTGGCCGAAGCCAACGGCCGGGCGCAGCTAGCCGAGCAGCACGTGCTTGAGCTGCAGGGCCAGCTCAAGCCGGCGGCGGCTGCCAGCGCGACTGCGCCAGCCGCGGCGGAGCCGGCCCCGAGCGTACCGGCGGCGGAGCTTGCCGCTGCCAATGAGCGCATCACAGCGCTCGAGCAGGAGCTGAACGATCATGGGGAGATGATCCGCCTGGTGCACCGTCAGCTCAGCACGGCGCAGGCCGACCTTGAATCCACGCAGCGTCGGCTCCAGGAAGCACAGGCGCAAAACGACACACTCGAGTCTCATCTGCGCTCCCGCCCGGCGCGTGCTGCCGGCAGCGCCGGCGAGGAGCTCGCGCTGCGTGCCGAGATCGAGAAGCTCTCGAGTGCCTTGCAGGAGCGCGAGCAGCAGGTGGTGCGATTACAGGCCGAGGCGCGCCGGCGCACGATGCCGGGCAGCCCGTTGCTCGTGCGCCGCTCGGGTGCGACCAACATTGCGCACGTACTGACCGGACGCACAACGATCGGGCGCACGCCGGATAATGCGATCCAGATCGACAGTCCCTCGGTCAGCCGTCACCACGCAGTACTGCTGCTCACTGCCGAGGGTACGGTGGTGGAGGATCTGGCCAGCACGAACGGCGTGTATATCAACGGCGCCCGTGTGCGTCGACAGGCACTGCGCGAAGGTGATCTGCTGACGATTGGCAGCACCGAATTTCGTTTCGTGTTTAAACCAGGCGGCTGAACCGCCGGCACAGGCCCGGTGGCGCTCGGGCAAAGCCCCTGCTAATGCCTTAAGCTTCTGCTCCATGAGCGACGACTACCTCCAGCGCATTCTCAAGGCCAAGGTCTACGATGTGGCGATCGAATCGCCGCTCGAGGAGGCGCCGCGGCTCTCGCGCCGCCTGGCCAACCGCGTACTGCTCAAGCGCGAGGACCTGCAGCCGATCTTCTCCTTCAAGCTGCGTGGCGCCTACAACAAGATCGCGCACCTCTCGGCCTCGGTAGCCGAGCGCGGCGTGATCTGCGCCTCGGCGGGCAATCATGCGCAAGGGGTCGCGCTGGCTGCCAGGCACCGGCGGATACCGGCCGTGATCGTGATGCCGCAGACCACGCCCGCGATCAAGGTCCAGTCGGTCATCGACCTGGGCGGCGAAGTGGTCCTGCACGGGGACATGTTCGACAGCGCATACGATCATGCGGTGCTACTGGCGCGGCAGCGCAACCTTGCCTTTGTCCATCCCTTCGATGATCCGGATGTGATCGCGGGCCAGGGCACGATCGGCATGGAGATCGTGCATCAGTCGCGCGGTGATATCGATGCGATCTTCGTGCCGGTGGGCGGCGGCGGACTGATCGCGGGCATCGCCGCCTACGTCAAGCAGCTGTATCCGAAGATCAAGATCATCGGTGTCGAACCCGAGGATGCCGCTGCGATGTATGAATCGCTGCGCGCGGCGCGCCGCGTAACACTCGATAAGGTCGGGCTATTCGCCGATGGCGTGGCCGTGCGCCGGGTCGGGGAGGAGACCTTCGAGATGGCAAAGCGCTATGTCGATCAGATCGTGCTGGTAAACACCGACCAGATCTGCTCGGCAATCCAGGACATCTTCGAGGACACGCGCTCGATCGTCGAGCCCTCCGGGGCGCTGGCTGTGGCCGGCATCAAGCACTACGTGGCGCGGGAGAAATGCCGCGACCAGCGCTTTGTCGCGATCAACAGCGGCTCGAACATGAACTTCGATCGGCTGCGTCATATTGCCGAGCGCGCCGATCTCGGCGCGGGCCGCGAAGCCCTCTTCGCGGTGGAGATCCCGGAGCAGCAGGGCAGTTTCCTGCACTTCTGCGAGCAGCTCGGGCAACGCAGCATCACCGAATTCAACTATCGCTATCAGGGCACCGACAAGGCGCACATTTTCCTCGGCTTCGAGCTCTCGCAGGGGCGCGAGGAATGCCAGCGCATCGGCACGCAGCTGCGCGAGGCCGGATACGCCGTCATCGACATGAGCGACAACGAGGTCGCCAAGCTCCATGTGCGCTTCATGATCGGCGGCCGTGCGGCCGCAATTGAAAATGAGCTGCTGTATCGCTTCGAGTTCCCGGAACGGCCCGGCGCACTGCTACGCTTCCTGCAGGCCATCGGCACCAACTGGAACATCAGTCTGTTCCAGTACCGCAATCACGGCTCGGACTACGGGCGCGTGCTGGCCGGGATCCAGGTGCCGCGGGCCGAGCGCGCCGAATTCCTGCAGCACCTGAATGATCTGCGTTTTCCTTACAGCGAAGAGACCAACAATCCGGCGTACCGGATGTTCCTCGGCAGCTGATGCAAAGTCCGCAGCCCTCTGCCACGCGCGCGCCTGAAGCCGATGGCTATCAGCCGCGGCGCGCGGCGCGCACCGAGATGCTCGAGACGCGCGAGGGTCGCATCGCGCTCACCCGCTGGGGCTCGGACAGCGGGCTGCCCTGCCTGCTGTTGCATGGGTGGATGGACTGCGCTGCGGGCTGGCAGCTGCTGGTTGATGAACTTCCGGAGCACTGGTCGTTCCTTGGCATCGACTGGCGCGGGCACGGGAGCAGCGCCTGGCGCGCGGAGCGCTACTGGTTTGCCGAGCGCCTGGCCGAGCTGGATGCAGTGCTTGATGCGCTGGGCCCGGCGGCGCCCTGGCGCGTGATCGCCCACAGCTTAGGCGGCATGGTCGCCAGCCTCTATGCGGCGATCCGTCCCGAGCGCTTGGCGTGGCTGGTGAACATCGAGGGCTTTGGCATGCCCGAGATCCGGGCCGAGGAATTTACCGCCCACATTGGCAGCTGGCTCGAGCAGCTGCGTAGCCCGCCACTGGCCCGGCACTACGCGAGCGTGGCCGAGCTGGCCCGCATGCTCCAGCGGCGCAACCCGGCGTTGCCGGCTTCCCATGCACTGTACCTGGCCAAGGTCTGGACCCGCCCGCATGCCGAGGGTTTTGAAATGATCGCCGATCCGCGCCTGCAGCTGAGCTCCCCGGTGCGCTACACGCGCGCGCAGATCGAGTCGGGCTGGGCGCAGATCCGCATCCCCGTGCAGCTACTCTATGGCAGTGACTCGGAGTTAGTGCACCGGGCCGGCCCCGGGCTGCTGGAGCGCTTCGCTGCAGCGATCCCGCGGGCCGACATCCAGTGCGTGAGCCCCGCCGGTCACCTGCTGCACCACGAGCAGCCGCAGCAGAGCGCCGCGCACATCGTGCGCTTTGCCGAGGCAGCAGAGCACGGCTCGGGAGGCTGATCTGGACTCGCAGATGCCTGACCCATGGCTGCGCCGCACGTTGACCGGCATGGTGCTCGCGGCCCTGCTGCTGCTGGGCTTTGCGGTACTGCGCCCATTCATTGTGCCGGTGATCTGGGCCGGCATCCTCTGCTATGTGAGCTGGCCGCTTTATCTGCGTAGCATCCGCCTGCTCGGTGGCAGCCGAACCGCAGCGGCATTGCTGATGACGCTGGCGCTGACCGCTGCGGTCATCGTGCCGATGGCGCTGCTGCTGATGATGTTGCGCTCGGAGCTGGCGCAGCTGTACCGTGATTTTGCACCGCTGCTGGCCGGGGGCGTGCAGTTGCCCGACTCGCTGCTGCACCTGCCGCTGGTGGGCCCGATATTTCAGGATTTCAACGAGCGCATGCTGCGCGATCCGCAGTGGTTGCATGATTCACTGCATGGCCTGTTCAGTTCGCTCAGTGGCAATGCCGCGGCGGTGCTGGGCAATCTGGGGCGCAACGCCGGCAAGCTGTTTATCACCGTCGTGAGCATGTTCTTTTTGTATCTCGATGGGGATCGCATCGCCCGCAAGGTGAGCGCGATGGTGCGGGAGTATCTGGGCGAGCGCGCACAGGTCTACCTGCAGGCCATGGGCCAGACGCTCAAAGCGGTACTGATCAGCCTGGTGCTCTCGGCCTTAGTCCAGGGAATCCTCGGCGGCGTGGCCTACTGGATGGCTGGCGTACGCGCCCCCATCATGGCGGCCGCAGTGACGGCGATGGCCGCGATCGTGCCCTTCGGCGCGATGGTGGTGTGGGCCGCGATCATCCTGTGGCTCGTGGCAATCGGCAAAACCTTCGCGGCCGTAGCGCTCCTGCTCTGGTGCCTGCTGGTCATGAGCTGGCTCGACTACGTGGTGCGCTCGATCTTCATCAGCAACACCACGCGTGCGCCGTTTCTGATTGTGCTCTTTGGCGTGTTGGGTGGCCTGGCCGCATTTGGTCTGGTCGGGCTCTTCATTGGACCGGCCATCCTCGGCGTGCTGCTGGCGGCATGGCGCGAGTGGCACGCCATCCGCAAACCGGCGGTGCCCGGTTGAGTACTGGCGGGTGGGGCACAACGCTCGCCGCGCTGCGCCATCCGGAGTTTGCGCGCTTCGCCATCGGGCGCATGGCCGCCATCATCGGCTGGGAGATGCTCACGATCGCGGTGGGCTGGCAGGTGTATGCGATTTCCCGCGATCCACTGGCGCTCGGCCTGGTGGGCTTGAGCGAGTTCGTGCCCTTCGTCGCGCTGGTGCTGGTGGGTGGCCATGTGGCCGATCACCACGATCGGCGCGTGGTCGCGGCCGTTGCCTGCGGGTTCGAAGCGGTCTGTGTGGCAACGTTTCTGGGCCTGACGCTGGCCGGTACGCACCTGCTGTGGCCGATGTACCTGGCCATCGGCGTTTTCGGTGCGGCGCGTGCCTTCTGGTCCCCCGCGGTGCAATCGATACTGCCGGCGCTGGTGCCGCGCGCGGATCTGGCCCGCGCCATGGCGCTCAATTCACTGCTGTTCCAGATCTCCGTCATCGCCGGCCCGACGCTCGGCGGCCTGCTGTTCCTGCTCGGCGCCAAGGTGGTCTACGCCACCTGCCTCGCCCTCTACCTGCTGACCGCGGCGTTGATCCTGGGCATCCGCCCCGTGCGCGCCGTTGCTCACAGCGCTGGCGCCGCGGAGCTGGGCAGCGGGCATCGCTTCGTGCAGGGGCTCAAATTCGTGCTGCACAACCGTGTGCTGCTCGGCCTGATCTCGCTCGATCTGTTTGCGGTCCTGTTCGGCGGCGCGGCGGCGTTGCTGCCGATATTTGCGCGCGATGTGCTGCACGCCGGCTCGGTGGCCTTCGGACTGCTGCGCACCGCGCCCGGGGCAGGCGCCGCAATCACGGGCATCGTGCTGGCGCTTTATCCCATCCGTTCGCACGCCGGCCTGTGGATGTTTGGGGGCGTGGCGCTGTTTGGGGTCGCAACCGTGGTATTCGGCCTCTCACATGTCTTTCTGCTCTCGTTCGCGGCACTGTTCATCACTGGCGCTGGCGATATGGTCAGCGTCTACGTGCGCGGCGTCGTCGCGCAGCTGAACACGCCCGATGCGATCCGCGGCCGCGTCAATGCCGTCACCTCGATGTTCATCGGCGCCTCCAACGAATTGGGCGGCTTTGAATCGGGTGTGACCGCGCGCTGGTTTGGCACGGTTCCCTCGGTCGTCATTGGCGGACTGGCGACGCTGGGTATCGTTGGACTGTGGGTCGCACTTTTCCCGCCGCTGCGCCGCATGAAGGACTTGCGCTGAAGCTGTAATTATATACAGTAGTCCTCATGGGAACTCCAATCAAGGGTCGCGGGGCGCTGAGCAGCCCGCAGCCGCGCTTCGTGCGCACCGGGGTCGATGCGCTCGATGATGGCTGGTACAGCGAGGAAGCCGAGCCCTCGCTCGCCACCCACGTGCTGCCGGATGCGGCACGCAGCGTCATCTCCCGCAACGACTCGCCCGACGTGCCCTTCTCGCAGTCGATCAATCCTTATCGGGGCTGCGAGCACGGCTGCATCTACTGCTTTGCCCGGCCCACACACGCTTATCTGGATCTGTCGCCGGGGCGGGACTTCGAGACACACATTTTCTACAAGGCTGGCGCCGCGGCATTGCTGCGCCAGGAGCTCGCGCACGCGGGCTATCGATGCGAGCCCATTACGCTTGGCGCCAACACCGATCCGTATCAGCCAATCGAGCGAAAGCTCGAGGTCACCCGCTCGCTCCTTGAGGTGTTTGTCGAAACCCATCATCCGGTCACGATTGTGACCAAGGGCGCTCTGATTCTGCGTGATCTCGAGCTGCTGGCGCAGCTGGCCCGCGAGCAGCTGGTGCGTGTCTATATCAGCCTGACGAGCCTCGATGCCGAGCTCAAGCGCACGCTCGAGCCGCGTACGGCAGGCCCCGCTGCGCGGCTGCGGGTCTTGCGCGAACTGACAGCGGCCGGCGTCCCGTGCGGGGTGCTGATCGCGCCGATCATCCCGGCCGTCAACGATGCCGAAGTGGAGCAGTTGCTGGAGGCCGCGGTCGCCAACGGGGCGCGCCGTGCCGGTTACGTGCTGCTGCGCCTCCCGCTCGAGGTCGCGCCGCTGTTTCGCGAATGGCTGGCCACACATATGCCGGAGCGTGCCGCGCACGTCATGTCGCTGGTGCAATCAGCGCACGGCGGCCGGGACTACGATGCGCGCTTTGGGCAGCGCATGCGGGGCAGTGGCGCCTGGGCCGAGCTGCTGCGAGCGCGTTTTGCGCTGGCCTCCCGGCGGCTCGGCCTGCCCTCAACGCCAGCACCCCCCTTGAGTACCGAGCTGTTCCGGCCCCCCTCGCTCGGAGGGCAGCTGCGACTGGAATTGTGATCGCAGGTCGCTTGTGCGAGGAGCAACAGGCCCCGTAAGCTCGATGGCATGGCTGAACCGAGCAAACGCATCGCCTGGATCATCGGGGGCAGTGGACTGGTGGGCTCGCACCTGCTGCCGCTGCTGCTCCACAGCGGCTCCTATGATCGTGTGGTCGCGCTCTCGCGGCGGCCGCTGCTGCTCGATCATCCGCGCCTCGCCAACCGGATCCTGCGTTTCGAGAACCTGGAGAAGGAACTTGCCTCGCTCGCCTGCACCGATGCCTACTGCTGCCTCGGCACCACGCTCAAGCAGGCCGGCTCGCGCGAGGCATTCCGAGCGGTGGACTGCGATCTGAGCGTGCGCTTCGCGCGTTATGCGCGTGCCAACGGAGCGGTCAGTCTGGCCGTGGTCTCATCGATCGGCGCCGACATCGGGGCCAAGAACTACTACCTGCAGGTCAAGGGCGAAACAGAGATTGCACTGCAGGCGCTGCGTTTCCCGGCGCTGCATATCTTTCAGCCCAGCCTGCTGCTCGGATCGCGACGCGAACTGCGGCCGGCCGAAGGTATCCTGCGGCTGGTGGCACCGCTGCTCAATCCGCTGCTGCTTGGCAAGCTGCGGCCCTATCGTGCGATCGGCGCCCGTCAGGTCGCCACCGCCATGCTCGGCGCGGTGCAGTCCGGGCGGCGCGGCTCCTATCGCTACACCTATGCCGAGATCAGCAAGCTCGCCGGCGGGGCTGACGAGCCGGCGCGAGTGTGACGCAGTCGACATTGGGCTAGGCGAGTGCGTCAATTCGGTGACCTGGTCGGCGCAGAACCGGTGTGACTATCGTTAAATTGGGCTAACCGCAGCCGGATAGTCACGTCCCAAATGTCGCTGATAGATTCTGCCCGTCCCAAGCCGATGATCTGGCGGCTGCTGTTGGTCTTCGGCGCCATGGCGCTCGCGCTGCTCGCCGGGAGCCTGTGGTCGGGCGCGCAGGCGCTCAACAACAATGCCGATTCCCAGATGCTGCAGCTCATGGGTGCACGCAGCCAGAGTGTTGCGGCCCAGATCCGGGCGCGACTGGTGGCGGCCGGACTGACCGTGCAGGCCGTGACCAGTGTCGATGCCGGCGCCGGTGCCAGTGTCCTGCAGCAGCGTGTGCTGCGCGCCGATGCCATCGGCGGAGTGGTTCTCGGGAGCGTGATTCCAGGCAGTCCGCGCTGGCCGGTGGCTTTGAGCAGTTTTGACCGCCACGCACTCGATGCCGGTCAAACGCTGCTGCGCAGTTCCCCCCACGGCACGAGCGCCGGACTTTATCTGATCCACAACACGACCGCCGCTGGCGTGCCGATGATCGCCTTCTTCGAGCTGACCAATGAGTGGCTCTGGCAGGACATGGCCGACATCCCCGACAGTCATTCCGAAATGATCGTGCTCGACGGCGCCGGCAATGTGCTGCGTGCCAGCGCCGCGGTCAACAAGGATCTGCTGCCGGTACTGATCCAGGAGCACGATGGCGCCGCGAGCGATGTCAATCTTCGCGGCCAGCGATCATGGCAGGTCGGTGGCCAGGAATGGCGTGGTGCGCTCACCCGCGTCATACCCACGGCACTGCATCTGAACAGCGATGCCTGGACCGTCGTCAGCTTCAGCGCCTGGCATCCTGGCAGCTATGGGATCAGGCGCATGAGTGCTGATCTGGCCTATCTGATTGTCTTCGCACTGCTGCTGGCAATGGCCGCGGCCTGGTATCTGCAGGGTTGCTGGGAACCGGTGCTGCTGGCGCTGCGACGCTCGCTGCGTGATCTGGGCGAAGGCCGCTATGAGAATGTGCCGCTGGGCCGCTCGAGCGACACTCCGCGGCGCGTCGCGGCCGAATTCAACCGCGCGGTCGCGCTAATGGGCGAGCGCGTGCGGGCGCTCGAGAGTCTCAACGAGATCGACCGGCTGCTGCTCGAATCCGGTGATCTGGAACACTCCCTCGATGCGGTGCTGGCGCGCGTGCGGCGGATCACCGGCTGCCAGGCCGCCGCGCTCGCGTTGCTCGACCAGGACGCACCAACCCAGGCGCGCGTCTATGTGGCCGCTGACGGCAGCATGGAGCGCGCCGTGACGCGCATCAGCATCGATTCCGAGCTGGTCGAGAATCTCGCCGCCCACAGCTCCGGGCTCACGGTCATGCGCTGCGAACCCGGGCGACACAGTTTCCTCGAGCCGCTGCTGCAACTGGGAGCAGAGTTCTTCTGGCTCTGGCCGGTCAAGCTGCAGGCGGCCGAGCAAGTGGTGGCGATACTGGCGGTGGGCTATCACAGCGGCCCCGAAGTGCCACCCGAGCTGGCCGGCTACGGTACCGAGTGCGCGGCGCGACTTGGCGTGGCACTGTCCAATCGGGCGCGCGATGAGCTGCTTTACCGGCAGGCGCATTTCGATGCGCTCACTTCGCTCCCCAACCGCCTGCTGTTCCGCGACCGCCTCGCCCAGGAACTGGCCAGTGCCAGCGTCGGTGTGCTGCGCGGTGCCTTGCTCTATGTGGATCTGGATCATTTCAAGCGGGTCAACGACAGCGTCGGCCACACCGCCGGCGATCAGGTGCTCACGGTCGTCGCCCAGCGCCTGCGCTCCTGCGTCAAGGATGGGGATACGGTGGCGCGCTTGGGCGGCGATGAGTTTACGGTGATCCTGCGTGGCGTGGGCGCACCCGAGGGCGCACAGCGGGTTGCAGCGCGCATCATTCAGAGTCTAGAGCTGCCCGTGAGCGTCGCGGGGCGCGATCATCAGGTGTGCGCCAGCATCGGCATTACGCTGTTCCCGGACGATGGCAGTACGATCGAGGAGCTGATGCGCAATGCCGATCTGGCGATGTACCAGGCCAAGGCCGGAGGGCGCTCGCGCGCCGCTTTCTTCGATCGCAAGATGGAGCGCATGCCAAGCGCTGCGGCGGAGAGCGGCCTGTTCAAGGCGCTGCGCAAGCGCGAGTTTTCCCTGTACTACCAACCGCAGTTCGATGTGCGCAGCGGTTCGCTGGTCGGACTCGAGGCACTGCTGCGCTGGCAGCCGCCGCGCGAGCCGATGCGCTATCCCGGGGATTTCGTGCCGGCCGCGGAGCAGAGCGGACTGATCGTCGACATCGGCGCCTGGGTGCTCGAGACCGCCTGTAATCAGCTGGCCATCTGGCGCGAACAGGGCATCGCGCCCGAGCGCCTGGCACTGAACGTATCGGTCTACCAGTTGCGACAGCCGGAGTTTCCAACCCTGGTGCGGCGCGCTCTGGATCGGGTCGGGGTACCGCCCGAGATGCTGGAAATTGAACTGACCGAGTCCGTATTCGCCGATGAAGATGCGCGCACCTCGCTGCGGCGGCTCGCGGCGCTGGGCGTGCGCCTCTCGCTCGATGATTTCGGTACCGGCTACTCCTCGCTCGGCTACCTGCGCCAGCATCCGGTGCAGGCCATCAAGATTGATCGCTCGTTCATCGAGGAGATTCCGCACAGCGTTACCGCAGCCACGCTCGCTGAAACCATCATCAAGATGGCCCATGCACTCGGCAAGCAGGTTGTTGCCGAAGGCGTTGAGACCAGCGACCAGCTCGATTTCCTGCGCGAGCGCCAGTGCGATCTGGCGCAGGGCTTCTTCCTGGCGCATCCGCGCAGCGCCGCCGATACCACCGAACTGCTCACCGCCCGCATGAAGGCACTGCCCAACCCCGACCAGGCCACCGGCTGAGCCGTTCCGCCCAATGCCCTCGCTGGCGCAGCGCAGCGTGATTTGACAGAACTGCGCGTACCTGTCACCGCATCCACACAGATGTGATCCGACTCTCGGAACGATTCCTTGACCGGGCGGCTCATCGTGGCACACTGACTTTGGTAAATTTTCTTTTGGGCAAACCTGTCGCAAGGCAGGGACGCAAAGCTTCCGGTCCTGGCGTCTAGGGATAGCGGGGTTGCCACGAACGCGCAGCGCATGCCGCCCCGCCCGTGTCACTCCGAACCGCCATACCCGCTTGCTTGCGTCGGTTTGGGGTTATCGGGGAACAGCGTATGCAGTCAGCAATTCCGGCCGCGGGCGAGCTTGTGCCTAGTGCCGGCAATAATTTGCCGCGTGGCACAAACGCGACGCAATTTGTCATTAACCTCAGTGCCTCGACCAGCCCCATGGGGCTGACGCCGCCCACGCTCCCGGAACTCAAGCGCTTCAAATTCTTCATTTCGCGCCGTCGCGAGGACGGGCGCGAGCGCTTCCGGCTCCACATGGGCTATTTCAACTCACAGGAAGAAGCCGAGAAACTGCTCGATCTGGTGCGCGAGATCTATCCGGCCGCATGGGCCGGTGTCGCCCCGGGGCAGCGGCTGCATGCCCCGCTACCCGATGTCGCCCCGCCACCGCTCGTGGCCGGTCCGGTAGCTGACTCGACACCCCCAGTTCCCGAGACCGCGCCCGCGGCATCTGTAGCTGCGCCGGCGACTGCCGTCCCGGCGACGGTTGCCGCGGAGCGCCCCTTTGTGCTCAGCCTGGTCGAGGACGCGCCCGTGTCGCGCTCGGCCGCGAGCGCCGCAGAGACGCCGCGCAAGATCGACGCCACGCAGGCACCGACGCTGCAGGCGCTGCCGGTACTGGGCGCCGCGAAGCGCGACGAGCCAGCGAGCACGGCAGCCGCGCAGTCGCTCGACAGTGTGCGTGCGGCGATCGCCTCGCTCGATGAACCGAAGCCCGCGAAGATCTCAGCGCCACGCGCCGCGCCGCCAAGTACGCCAGCGCCGCAGGCGCCGGCAGCACGAGCTCCGCTGCCACGGCCGGTGGCCGCACAGGCTGCGGCTGCACCGCCCGTGGCTGAATCGAAATCACTCAGTGCTTCGCAGACCCTGCGGGTGCTGGAGCAGGGCGGCGCGGAGTCCGGTTCTGCCCGGACGACGGTGCGCGCCGAGCCGACACTGTTCGCCGTGCAGTTGCTGTGGTCCGTGCAGCCCATCGATCAATCCAAGATTCCCCCGCTGGCGATTTTCAGCGCCTACACGCTCTATGGCGCTGAAGGCAATCGCGACGGCCGGCGCTGGTATGGCCTGCGCCTGGGATTCTTCACCGACACCGTCTCGGCGCAGCAGGTCGCCAACTACGTGCGCTCGGAGTTCAAGGCCGTCTCGGTCGTGCCCGTGAGTGCTCGCGAACGCGAGCGCGCCGCCGGTGCGGTGCCGCGGCCTAAGGAGACGCCGGCACCGGTACCGACGCCGGCACCTGCAGCGGCCTCATCGCCGGCTGCCACCGCGCCGCGCCCGTCTGCGCCATCCACCGCAAGCCAGACCGGCGAGTTCAAACTGATCGATGATCGCGCCGTGGCGGCGGCAGTCGCCGCCACCGCGGTGGCCACCGCCGCTACCAAGACCGCTGCCGGCGGCGTGGCGGCGCGGCGGGCGGGCAAGCTCGCGCCAGGCAAGCGCGCCAAGTATCGCGCCGGACGCCAGGCTAAACCCGCCGCCACGGGCAAGCTGTCGATGGAAGAAACCCTCGAGATTTTGGGCGCGAACAACCTGCAGATCGACAAGGGCCGCGGTGAGCTGCTGAATGATTCGGGGATCAACCGCATCAGCAAGGGCGGCGCCAAGGGTCAGCGCGGCTCGTCGCTCCTGAGCCTGATTGACCGGCTCACCGAGCGCTTCGGCAACAACTAGCAAGGCTGCGCGGCGCGAACGCCTGCGGCGCTTCAGCTCTTGCCGAAGAGCTTCTCGAGTTCCGAGCGCGCACGCTCAGCGGCACTCAGATCACCACCGCGCCAGGCGCCGCTGCGCGGCTTGAAGTAGTCACAGAAGTTGGACTGCTCTTTCTTGTAGACTTCTTCGGCGATGGGTTCACGGCAGCGCTTGGCGACCGTTTCATCGTATTCGACGCACATCTTGCACACGTGCAGCTCGGCGCGGCAGCGCGGGCACTCATCGCGCCGCGACAGCGGCAGTGTCAGGGCCGCCAGGCTCGCCCCGCACTTCCAGCACACCAGATCGTGGGCCATGTAGCCTCCTACGAAGCGCGCGCGATGCGTGGGCTCTTGAGCGTGCGTGTCCCGAGAAAAGTCGCGAGCGCGGCGCCAGTATGTGAGCGGCGTGCGCGCTGCGCAATCTGCGCCGGGGCGCCCTGCGCGACCAGGCGGCCACCCTGATCGCCGGCTTCGGGCCCCAGATCGATGATCCAGTCGGCTTCGGCCATGATGTCCAGATTGTGCTCGACGATCAGCACTGAGTGACCGGCATCGACCAGCTGATGAAGTACCGCGGTGAGCTTCTCGACATCGGCCATGTGCAGCCCGACCGTGGGTTCATCGAGTACGAACAGCGTGTGATTGCGCAGCGGGCGCACTCGTGCGCCCCCGCCCAGGCGCGATAATTCACTCACCAGCTTGATGCGCTGTGCTTCGCCGCCCGAGAGCGTGGGACTTGGCTGCCCGAGCGTCAGATATCCCAGACCCACATCCACGAGCAGGCGCAGCGGCCGGTGGATGCGCGGGTGGGCCGCAAAGAACTCGCTCGCTTCCTCGACGTTCATCGCCAGCACGTCGCTGATGGTGCGTTCGCGCCAGCGCACCTCGAGGGTCGCCTGGTTGAAGCGCTGGCCACCGCAGGTATCACAGCGCACTTTGACATCGGGCAGGAAACTCATCTCGATCGTACGCTGCCCCTGACCCTCGCAATCGCTGCAGCGGCCGGTTCCGGCATTGAAGGAAAATCGCGAGGCGCTGTAGCCGCGCACGCGCGCCTCATCGCTCTCGGCCCACAGGCGCCGGATGTCATCCCAGAAGCCGATGTAGGTCGCAGGGCAGGATCGCGGCGTGCGGCCGATCGGCGTCTGATCGACCTCCAGCACCCGATCAATCTGCTGCTGACCTGCGAGGCGTTTCAATCCCAGCAGCGCCGGCCGGCGGCGTGGATCGGCCACCGCGGCGCGCAGGTTGCGATAGAGGACGTCACGGGCCAGGGATGACTTGCCCGAGCCTGACACGCCGGTGATCACAACCAGCCGGTGCAGCGGAATCTTCAGATCCAGATCTTTAATGTTATGCAGCGTGATGCCGCCGAGCTCGAGTTTTGGGGTCTCGCTGCTCACCGCTCGGCGCGGCAGCGCGGGGTGCATCAGCGGCGCGCGCAGGTAGCGGCCGGTGACCGAGGCTGCGCTTCTTTGCAGGGCCGCGGCCGATCCTGCGGCAATGACCTGGCCGCCGCGCACGCCGGCGCCGGGCCCCAGGTCGATGACATGGTCGGCGCGCCGGATGGTGTCCTCATCGTGCTCCACCACCACGAGCGTGTTGTGCGCGGCGGCGAGCGCACCCAGCGCATCGAGCAGTACTGCATTGTCGCGCGGGTGCAGGCCAATGGTCGGCTCATCGAGCACGTAGCAGACACCGCGCAGGTTCGATCCTAACTGCGCCGCGAGCCTGATGCGCTGTGCCTCGCCACCCGACAGCGTCGGGGCCGGCCGGTCGAGGGCGAGATATCCCAGGCCGACGCGGTTCAGGAAATCGAGGCGTGATTGCATCTCGGCCAGCGCGTCGCGGCCGATTTCACGGCTGCGCGCATCAAGCTTCAGGCGCTGGAGCGCGCGCTGCAGGTGGCTGACGGAGAGCGCGGTGAGCGCACCGATCGAGCGGCCGGCAACTTTCAGGCTCAGTGCCACCGGATTGAGGCGCTGTCCTTCGCAATGGCTGCAGGTCAGGCGCTCATCGGTCTCAGGCTCCATAAAGCGCTCTTCCTCGCCACTTTGTTCCTCATCAAGCTCCAGACCTTCAAGTCCGGTGCCGCGGCAGTGCGTACACCAGCCGGCCGATGAATTGAAGGACAGCAGGCGTGGATCCGGCTCGGCGAAGCCGCGACCGCAGGAGGGGCAGGAGCGGCGACTTGAGTACACGGCCACGCGCCCGGCTGGCGTCAACACGTGCAGCAGGCCCTGGCCCGCCTCAAGGGCGCTGTGAATGGCCGCGTGCAGCGCGCTCGCCTGCTTCTCGCCGATCACAAGCTCGGCCACCGGCATTTCAATCGTGTGCTCGACAAAACGCTTGAGGCGCGGGAACGGCTCGGTGGGCACAAACTCGCCATCCACGCGCAACTGCTTGACTCCGCGCGCCGCAGCCCAGCGCGCCAGGTCGGTGTAGATACCTTTGCGGCGGGCGATCAGCGGCGCTAGCAACTGCACCTTCTGGCGCCGGTGCTGGCGCAGCAGCTGCGCGGCGATGGCCTCAGCACTCTGCGGTGTGATGGCGACATTGCAATCGGGGCAATACTGGGTTCCGACGCGCACGTACAGCAGGCGCAGGAAGTGGTAGATCTCGGTCAGCGTCGCCACCGTGCTGCGCAGGCCGCCACGGCTGGTGCGCTGCTCGATCGCGACCGTGGGCGGAATGCCGCTGATCGAATCCAGATCCGGTCGCGCTGCCGGCTGCACGAACTGGCGGGCGTAGGCGTTCAGCGACTCAAGATAGCGGCGCTGGCCTTCCCCGAACAGGATGTCGAAGGCGAGCGTCGACTTGCCGGAGCCCGAGACGCCAGTGATGACGGTGAATTTATCGCGCGGCACATCGACATCGATGTCACGCAGGTTGTGCTCGCGCGCACCTCGTACGCTGATCTGCGGCTCCAGGGCGCGGGCGTGCGCCGGGGCCGCGGGTTCGGCTACGCGTGCCGGCAGCGGCTTGAAGGTTGCCGACTCGGCCAGCGCCTGGCCGGTCGGGGAGTGGGCGAGTGCCGAGAGCGCATCGGGCGTGCCGCTGGCAATGATCTCACCGCCGCGCTCGCCACCTTCGGGCCCGAGCTCGATCAGCCAGTCAGCGGCGCGGATCAGATCCAGGTTGTGCTCGATGATCAGCAGCGAGTGGCCAGCCTCGAGCAGCAGCCGCAAGGCACCGATCAGGCGCGCGATGTCCTCGAAGTGCAGCCCGGTGGTCGGCTCATCAAACAGCAGCAACTTGCCGCGCGGCGCCGCCTGCGCAGTCCCGGGCCGACGGCGCGGTGCCAGGGCCGCCTCGGCCAGGTGGCCGGCGAGCTTCAGGCGCTGCGCTTCCCCGCCCGAGAGGGTCGGTACGGGCTGGCCCAGGCGCAGGTAATCGAGCCCGACATCCGCCAGTGGCTTGAGCCGCTGCAGGACTCGCGGGCTGTCGGCGAAAAATTCGATCGCCTCGGTCACGGTCATATCGAGCACATCAGCGATATTGGCATCGCGCCCGCCGCTGCCCGCCAGTCGCACCTCGAGCGTTTCGCGCCGATAGCGGCGCCCCTGGCACTCCCCGCAGCGCAGATAAACATCGGAGAGAAACTGCATCTCGATGTGCTCGAAGCCATTGCCGCTGCACACCGGGCAGCGGCCGGTACCGCCATTGAAGCTGAAGGTACCCGCGCTGTAGCGGCGCAGCCTGGCATCGGGCGTCTTCGCGAACAGCGCGCGGATTTCATCGAAGGCGCCCACGTAGCTCACCGGATTGGAGCGCGTGGTGCGTCCAATCTGGGCCTGATCAATCAGCACCACCTCATCAATCTGCTCGGCGCCCTGCAGCCGCCGGTGAGCAAGCGGCGTCGCGCTGCTCTTGCCCTTGGCCTGCTGCAATGCTGGATAAAGCACCTCCTGCACGAGCGTCGATTTGCCCGAGCCCGAAACCCCGGTCAGGCACACCAGACGCCGCAGCGGCACCTCGAGTGTGATGTCCTTGAGATTGTGTGCGGTGACGCCCTCGAGTTTGAGGCTCCCGGCCTTTGGTAGTGCCGCCGAGTTTGCGCGCAGCGGCGGCTGGCGGCGCCGGCCGGCAAGCCAGGCGCCCGTGATCGAGCGCGTGTCACGCATTAGCGCCGCTGGGGCTGCGTAGCTGACGATTTCGCCACCGTGCTCGCCGGCGCCCGGCCCAAGATCCAGAATCCGATCCGCCTCGCGCATCATCTGCGGGTCGTGCTCGACCACGAGCAGCGAGTTGCCGGCATCGCGCAGCCGGTGCATGACCGAGATCACCCGTCCCATATCGCGCGGATGCAGGCCGATCGAGGGCTCATCGAGCACGAACAGCGTGTTCACAAGCGAGGTGCCGAGCGCGGTGGTGAGATTGATGCGCTGGACTTCGCCGCCCGAGAGCGTGCGCGACTGCCGATCGAGCGTCAGATAGGCAAGGCCGACATCGCACAGGTAACCGAGCCGTGAACGAAGCTCCTTGAGCACCAGATCCAGGGCTTCGCCGAGCGCCGGTGCCAGCGGCATGTGGGCAAAGTAATCGCGGCAGCGCTCCACCGGCAGCATCATCAGTTCGTGGATGTTGGCGCCGCGCTCGGCGCTCGGCTCGGCAGGTGGCAGGCGCCACAGCAGCGCGTCGGGCTTGAGTCGCGCGCCATGACACTGCGGGCACTCGGTGTAACTGCGGTACTTGGAGAGCAGCACGCGGATGTGCATCTTGTAGGCTTTGCTCTCAAGCCAGGCGAAGAAGCGCTGGATGCCATACCAGACCTTCTTGTTCCACGGCCCTTCGCCGGCGCTGACCCACTGGCGCACCTCGGGCGGCAGCGTATGCCAGGGCGCATTGACATCAATGCCGCGCCGACGCGCATAGCGCATCAGATCATCCTGGCACTCTTTGAAGGAGGGGGTCTGGAACGGGCGGATCGCACCACCCGCCAGCGATTTGCCCTCATCGGGAATCACCAGCTTGTAATCGATGCCGATGACACGTCCAAATCCGCGGCAGCACTCGCAGGCGCCCAGCGGGGAGTTGAACGAGAACAGTGCCGGCGTTGCATCCTGGTAGTGCAGATCGCACTGGGCACAGTGCAGATCCGAGGAGAATCGCCAACGCTCAAGCTCAGCGCCCTCGGCATCCACGGCATGGATGCTGAGGCGCCCGTGGCCGGCTCGCAGCGCCGCTTCGAGCGCCTGGATCAGGCGCGCGGGCTCGCTCGCTCCGAGCCGCAGGCGATCCTGGATGACGGTCAGCAGCGCCGGCTCCTCGCTGTGGATGCGGCTGTAGCCCTGTCGTTCCAGCTCGGCGCGGATCTTGGCAGCAGGCATGCTCTCGGGCACGGGTACCGGAAAGCAGATCAGCAGGCGCGGGTCCCCGAGCGCGGCCGATGGGGCGGTGAGTGCCGCGGCGATGCTCGCTGCATCATCGCGGCGCACCGGCTGCTGGCAGAGGCGGCAGTAGAGCGTCGCGGCGCGGGCAAAGAGCAATTTCAGATGATCGTTGATCTCGGTCATCGTGCCGACGGTGGAGCGCGAGGTCCGCACCGGGTTGACCTGATCGATCGCGATGGCCGGCGGGATGCCTTCGATCAGATCGACCTTGGGCTTGTCCATGCGCTCGAGGAACTGGCGCGCATAGGGCGAGAAGGTCTCGACGTAGCGGCGCTGGCCCTCGGCGTACAGCGTGTCGAAGACCAGCGAGGACTTGCCCGAGCCGGACACGCCGGTGACGACGATCAGCTCGTTGAGCGGAAACTCAAGGGTTAGATTCTTGAGATTGTTCTGTCGTGCACCGTGCACGACGATCGCATCGGGTGCGCGCCGGCTCATGATTCTGGAAGTACCTTAAGTCGAATTGGGACGGGATATCGGACGCTGCTCAGGAGGGCAAACCACAGCCCCCGCCGCAACAGGCGGGTCCGGCATCGCAGCTGGCAGGCTCCGCTGCAGCGCCGGCGCCCTTGCCGCTCAGCACCGCTGCGGCACTGATCAGCCGCCGGATCGGGGAGCGGGCCGGGGTCCGGCCTGCGGCCGTGCCGGTACGCTGGCATAACTCGCCCCAGCTTGTCAGCCGCTCGCTCAAG
>Ga0302326_10002321_pt1 | contig 46551 bp, 46 predicted proteins | sample Palsa_T0_3_FD_202264 | JGI IMG/M metagenome (GOLD analysis project Ga0302326, IMG submission 202264) | Peat permafrost microbial communities from Stordalen Mire near Abisko, Sweden - Palsa_T0_3 | ecosystem: Environmental > Terrestrial > Soil > Palsa > Peat permafrost | place: Sweden: Abisko... | reverse complement strand
ACGGACGAAGCCAGCGCGGCCTTCTCGACATGCCCTCGCGGCCGGCCGGGCGGGTATTCTCCGCCGCATGCTGCTGTGGATCAACGGGCCGTTCGGCGCGGGCAAGACCGCTACCGCCAGCGAGCTGCGCCGGCGGGTGCCCGGCAGCATCATCTGCGATCCCGAGCACGTCGGCATCGGCATGCACCGCATGCTGCCCCCCTCGCAGCGCGGCGACTTCCAGGATCTGCCCGCCTGGCGGCGAAGCGTCCGCGAGCTGCTGGCCCGGACGCTCGCGACCTACCCGGGACCGGTCATCGCGCCGATGACGCTGGCGGAGCCGGCCTATTTCGACGAGATCATCGGCGGCCTTCGGAGCGACGGACTCGACGTCAGGCACTTCTCCCTGCTGGCTGAGCCGGCGACCGTCGTCAGGCGGCTGAGCAGGCGCGGTCTCAGCCGCGGACTCACCAGCGACACCTGGGCGCTCGACCACCTCGGTCCGTGCCTGCGGCAGCTGAGGCAGCCGCGGTTCGCCGAGCACGTGGAGACAGACGGACTGACGGTGCCGCAGGTGGCTGATGCCATCGCGGGATCCGCCGGACTGGCGATCCTCCCGTCGACCGACGGTCCGGTGCGGGCACGACTGCGCCTGTACGCGACCAGCGTCCGCGCGATCAGGCTGCTGTAGGGGCGGCCGCTACCCGAGCCCGAACAGCTGCAGGCCGTTGGTCCAGAGCACCTTCCTGAGCCACTCGTCGCCGAGTCCGAGCCGGGCAAGCCCGCTGACCTGGGCCGCGAACTGATGCGGGATCGTAGGGAAGTCCGAGCCGAATACGATCCGGTCGCCGAGCGCGCCGACCCGGTCGACCAGGTGCAGCGGCGTCGGCCCGAGGTAGGGCGGATCGGTAAACACCATCGCGGTGTCGAGCCAGACGTTCTCGCTCTCCTCGGCCAGCGCCACGAACGCGTCCTCGTCCGGGATGCCGAGGTGCGCGATTACCAGCCTCAGGCCGGGGAACTGGCCGAGCAGCCGGCGCACCGGAGCCGGGCCGCACCATTCCTCGTTGCCGGAGCCATCCGCGACGGCGCCCGCGTGCAGGATGATCGGCGTCCGCGCCTCCTGGAGCAGCTCCCAGCTCCCGGCCAGCAGCGGGTCAGTGGCATCGAAGCCGCCGACCTGGAGGTGCACTTTCACGGCGCGGCCGCCCGCTGCCAGGCACCGGGCTGTCTCGGCCGTCGCCCCCGGCTCCGGGTAGATCGTGAAGGTCGGAATGACCGCCGGCACGGCGGCCGCCAGGCCGAGCGTGTGATCGTTCAGGGACCGCAGCATGCCGGGCTGATGGGCGTAGGCCAGCGCCGTGTGGTGCCGCACGCCGACGGCGGCCAGCACGGCAAGCCGCTCCTGCGCGGACGACCGGTAGGTCACCGGCCACGGCGGCGTGAGCCGGTCAAACCACCGCCAGATCGCGTCCTGGAGCCGGTCGGGCAGGAAATGGACGTGCGCGTCGACGATTCCGGGAATGCCGAGCGCCGTCAGGAATCCGGGGATTTCGTCGTCAGTCATCGGATGCAGGCTAGCGGTCGGCCCGGCCGGGAGGCCCGTCCGCCTGGGCAGCAGCGAGTCCGATGACACCGCGCTGCCGGGCCCGCATAGGGGTATTCTCCGAGGTCGTGGTCCTGAGCCGGACGTCAGGAAGGCCGGAGGCGACTTCCAGGAAGCTTGCAGGCTCAGCCCCTACGCTGACCGGGAACAGCAATGAACGGGGCCTGACCAGGAAGGATCGAGACCGTGCCGGAGAACGTCAGCATCGCCTATCGCGGCGCTCAGTACGCGATCGGACAGGGGCCGCGGTTCTATGGCATCTGGCACGCCGCAGCGCCGCAGGCCCAGCCGCTGGAATGGTGGCCGCTAACGCCAGAAGGCTGGACCGGGGCATGGTCCCGGTTCGCCTCGATCGAGGTGCCCGGCACTATTGCCGCGGTGACGGGACCAGGAGCGGCAGTCAGCCCGGCGTCCGGCCCGGCGGTCCCGGCCGGCCCGGTGATCACGCCGTCCGCGGGCGCGACCGCTGAACTGGCGGCCGGGCAGGCAGCCGCGGGAGGGCCGGTCAGCTCGCTGGCGCCCGCCGGGCAGGCCAGCGCTGAGGCCATTGACCCCGCCTACGGCCAGGTCGACGAATCAGTCGCCCGCCCGGCCCGGATGACTCTCCGCACGCGGATCGGCGCCGGACTGCTCGGCCTCGGCGTGGTGCTGGGGATCGTCGGGCTGTTCCCCGTCTATGTCGCGGGCGCCAGCCTGGCCTCGGTGTCGGCCGATCTCGTGCCGCACCTGATCTACCTCGCCGCGTGGGCGGTCAGCGCTGCCCTGATCCTGCTGAGCGGGACCTGGCGGCGGGCCGGGGCCATGCTAGGCCTCGGCGTGAGCGCCGTCACCTTCGGCCTGTTCTTCGCCGACGCCGGGACGCCGATGGCCGATGGCGCCCACCTGATGGGCGCCGGGCTGATCATCAGCATCCTCGGCTGGCTGGCGTGCAGCGCCGGGGCGGTGCTGGCCGTCACCGGATCGGGACTGTCGTTCCGCCGCCGGTCCGCGAGTCGCCGCGGTCCGGGCGGAGGGCCCGCCCGGCCGTCACAGCACGAGATCGTCCCGGCCGTCACGATGATCCTTGCCGCCATCGGCGCTGCCATCGCGTTCGCGCCATCCTGGGACAGCTTCCTCCTCACGACCACGACGGGTGTCTCGCAGACAGTCACCGAGGGCAACGCCTTCGCTAACCCGGCTCCCGTGATCATCGGCGACGTGCTGGTGATGGTCCTGCTCGTCGCGGTCGTCATCGTTGCCGCGCTGTGGCGGCCGATCCGGCTCGGCGCCGCGCTCGCCATCGGCGCCCTCGTCCCGATGGTGGCGCAGGCGATCTCCGCCATAGTGCAGGTAGGACAGGTCACCTCCCCGCTGCAGTTCGGCGTCTCGCAAGCTCAGGCCCGCGCGCTCGGGCTGACGATCCACAACGGGCTGACCCCGATGTTCTGGGTCTTCTGCGCCTTCGTCGGCATTCTCATCCTGCTGTGCGTCTGGATGCTGATCGCGCACGACCCGGCACCGGAGACGGCGGGCGGGTACCCGGCGCAGCCTTACTACTGGGCGGGTCCGGCCGGGTATCCGGCACCGGGCGTCCCGCAGGCGGGCCACGGCGGCCCGGCCGCGCCGCAGTAATGGCGGTTTCCGCTTAACTCGTAAGAAAACACGGCCTATAACCCGTGCGATCTTACGAGATCATGGTCAGATGAACCTCGACTTCTCGACCGCGACGGCCGGGCAGCTCACCCTGGCCCTTCGCAGCCGCCAGATCTCCAGCCGCGAGCTGCTTGACCAGCTGCTGACCAGGTCGCAGCAGCTGAACCCCGCCATCAACGCGATCATTGCCTGGGACACCGAGCGCGCACAGGCGGCAGCGGCACGGGCCGACGACGCCACGGCCCGCGGCGAGACCACCGGGGCGCTGCACGGCCTGCCGATGACGGTGAAGGACGTGTTCGAGACCGAGGGCCTCGTGACCACGTCGGGTGCGCCCGAGCTAGCGAAGCACGTGCCCGGCACCGACGCGCTCGCGGTCGCGCGGCTGAAGGCAGCAGGTGCGATCGTCTTCGGCAAAACCAACACGCCGATGTACGCCGGCGACTGGCAGACCTACAACGAGGTCTACGGGAGAACCGGCAACCCGTGGGACCCGGGCAGGACTGCGGGCGGATCGTCTGGCGGCGCCGCGGCCGCGGTGGCCGCCGGCCTGACGCCGCTCGAGCTGGGCAGCGACATCGGCGGCTCGATCCGCAATCCGTCCCACTACAACGGCGTGTACGGGCTGAAGCCGTCGTGGGGCATCGTGCCGGTCCGCGGCCACATCCCCGGTCCGCCGGGGAGCCTGGTGACCGTTGACGTCGGAGTGGCCGGCCCGATCGGCCGCAGCATCGCCGACCTGCGGACCGCACTGCAGGTGCTGGCGGGCCCGCTGCCGGAGGATGCGCCCGGCTGGCGACTCGAGCTTGACGAGGGACCGCCGATTGCCGGCCCTGCCGGGCTGCGCGTCGCGACGGTCTTCGGTGAGGGCACCGACGTCGTCCCGGTCGCGGCTGACGTGCGCGCCTGCCTGGACGCGTTCGCCGGCCGGCTCGCTGACGCCGGCGCGCACGTCGACGCCGTTCCGCTGCCCGTCTCGCTGGCCGCCGGCCTGGCGACCTGGCGGGACCTGACGCTGCCGACCATCGGCGCCGGGCTGCCTGATGCTGAATTCGCCCGGCTCGCCGCGCTGGAGAACGAGGCGGGAGACGACCCTGCAGTGACGATCGCCCGGGCGATGACCAGCCGCTACCGCGACTGGCTCAGCGCCGTCGACGTGCGGCAGCGGCAGCGGCTCGCGTGGGCGGAGTTCTTCGGGCACTACGACGTGGTGCTCGCGCCGGTCATGCCGACGGCCGCCTTCCCGCACGACACCGACCGGCCGATGGCCGACCGGCTGCTTGACGTCGACGGGGTCGCGGTCCCGCACTTCCTCGCCGCCGCCTGGTGCGGAGCCATCGGGGCGATGCAGCTGCCTGCGGTCGCGCTGCCGGCCGGCCCCAATCAGGCCGGTCTTCCGGTCGGCATCCAGGTGATCGGGCCGTTCCTGTCGGACCTGCGCCTGCTCCAGATAGCCGAGGTGCTGGAGGCGGCCGCGGGTCCCGGCTTCACCCCGCCGCCGCTTGGCTAGCCGAGGTGTTTCCTGGCCACCAGGATGTCGCGGACGATCGCCTGATCGACCCGGTGCCGGAAGCTCAGGTAAGCCTCAGACTCGACGGGCACGAGGCCGGCGGACGCGACGATCGCGGCGGTCTCCTCCCGCGGCGCGACAAGGGTGTTCCAGGCGATGCCGATCGCGCCGCCGGGCCGCAGCAGCCGCGCCCAGACGGGCACCGCGGCTGCCAGCAGCTCCTGCGGGCGCCGCGCCAGGCCCGAGCCGGCTGACTTGCTGCCGTGCTGAATGCCGTACGGCGCATCGGTCACCACCAGGTCGAATGTGGCGGACCTGAAGAACTCGGCTGCCCTGGTGGTATCCGCGCACACCACGTCGAGGTCCTGCGTCTGCCCGGCCTTCTGCTCCTGCTTCGACGGCGCGAGGCTGATCTGCAGCCGGCGTCCGGCGACCTTCCCCTCGCGGCGCACCGGGCCGTCATAGCTGATCCGGTGCTTGACGCGCTTGCGCTGCAGCCAGGTGCGGATGAACGTGCCGTACGCCTCGAAGTCCTTCTGATCCAGGTCGATGCCGGCGGCGTCGTAGCCGTACATCAGTGCCTGGTTCAGCGTCGTTCCCCGGCCGCAGAGCGGGTCGAGCACGGACAGCCGGCGGCGCAGCATCTCCGGCGCGGACGCCGATGCCAGCAGCGTGACGTTCAGCAGCAGCCTGGTGAACTGCTCGTTTGTCTTCCCCGGATACTTCTGGATGGTGAGCAGGTCGTTGTCATAGCGGTCCGGGCGGCTGAGCGGCACTGGCCGGAGCATGTCGCCGTGCACCTCGAACAGCGCATACAGAGCTGAGATAGCTGCCAGGAACCCGGCAGCATCCGGCGGCAGCTCCGCCGCATCGAACTCGAGGTACGGGACGCCGCCCCTGTCCGTGATCTCGGCCGCTGACAGGCCGCCGCCGAGCACGGACTCGCTGAACGCGGCCAGCTCGGCGGCCGCCAGACCGGCGGCCGCCCCCGCGTAGACGCGGTTGGCCGATGGCAGCACCAGCATGGCGTACCTGGACATGCGCTCCCTCCGTGCTCGGCGGCCGGACGAGAGTGACCGGCGGGAGGCGGCCTCGTTCCCGGCATAACGACGTTTGATGGTATGCCGGTCCGGCCGCGCTGCCGGGTTGACTCCGTACCGGGGTACGGCCGGTACCGTGCAACGCATGGGCGGGATGACGATCGGGAAGCTGGCCGCGGCTGAGGGAGTCGGCGTCGAGACCGTGCGCTTCTATCAGCGCCGTGGCCTGCTCGGACAGCCCGAGCGGCGCGGCTCAGGCTACCGCGAGTACTCCGACGCGGACCGGGAGCGGCTCGTGTTCATCCGCCGGGCCCGGCGGCTCGGGTTCACTCTCGGTGAGATCGCGGAGCTGCTCGGGCCGGCCGAGGCGCAGTCAGCTCAGGAGATCGCGGCAGCGGCGCAGGCGAAGCTGGCCGCTATCGATGAGCAGGTCAGGGAGCTGATGCGGCAGCGCTGCCGCCTCCGGCAGCTCGTTCGCGTCTGCGAGCACGGGAACGGTAAGGAGTGCGCGGCGCTCCAGCTTCCGGAGCTAGCTGTCACTTAGCGTGAAGGTTCGCGTCCGGCGGCAGCGGTAGCCGGGGCGGGATCAGCCCAGTCAGCCAGGGAAGCCAGAGACGTCAGGGGAGTCAGCATGAGCAGCGCCAGGGCAGTGACCGAGGACACCTTCGAGGCCGAGGTGCTGGCGCGCACCGGTCCGGTCATCGTCGAGTACTGGGCGGAATGGTGCGGCCCGTGCCGGATGGTCGCCCCGGTGCTTGAGTCGATCGCGGCCGACTATGCGGGCAAGGTCGGGCTGGTCAAGGTTAACGTCGACGAGAACCCGGCCATCGCCCGCCGGTACGGGATCCTGCACGTGCCGACGATCAGCGTCTTCGCTGCCGGAGAGGTTGTCAAGCAGGTGATCGGCGCGCGGTCGAAGTCGGCCATGCTGCATGAGTTCGGCGATCTGCTGGAGCCCTCGGCGGTCTGATCTCGGCGGCCGGCCGCCCGCCCTCCCGGCCGCAGCCCGGGGTGGAAGCCGGGTTAGTGGCGCCAGAGCACCACTAACCAGGCTTCCATGAAGATCATCGGCTGGAGCGGGCGCGCGCAGACGGCTCATGCCGCAGCGGGCCGGAGGTCCGGTACAGAAACTCGGCGTACGTTTCCGGCGGCGCGTCCGGGTCGGCCAGGTAGCGGTCGGGCGCGGCGTTGAGTTCCATCATCCGGCGCTGTGCGTAGGAACATTCGGCCAGGACGCCGGAGATGGTGCGGAAGACGTTGCGGATGGGATTGCCCTGCTCAGATGCTGTCCGGTCGTTCATAAGGACAAGCCTGGCCGGCCCGGCCGCCGCGCGAAAGTGGCAGCAAAGCCACTACACCGCAACATCCTGCCAGCATGATGGGGCATGATGGACATGTGCTGACGGATATTGCTGTTGTCGTGGTCGACGGCTTCGAGCCGTTCGAGCTCGGCGTGCTGTGCGAGGTGTTCGGAACCGACAGGACCGACGAGGGCCTGCCGGGCTACGATTTCGCGGTCGTGGCGGCCGAGGACGGCCCGCTCCGGTCCGCGGCCGGGTTCACCATCCAGACGCCGTTCGGCCTTGACCGGCTGGAGACAGCCGACCTGATCGCGGTTCCGGCCCCGAGCGATGCCCGCCGCGCCAGCGGCGACTACCCGGACGAACTGCTGGCCGCGCTGCGCCGTGCCGTAAGCCGGGGCGCGAGGGTTCTGAGCGTGTGCACGGGCGCGTTCGTGCTCGGCGCGGCCGGCCTGCTGGACGACCGCGGCTGCACGACGCACTGGCGGTACGCGGACCGGCTCGCCCGGATGTACCCGACCGCGAAAGTCGACCCCTCGGTCCTGTATGTCGATGACGGCGACGTGATCACCAGCGCGGGAACGGCGGCCGGCATTGACGCCTGCCTGTACCTGGTCCGCAAGGAGCAGGGCAGCCGCGTGGCCAACGCGATCGCCCGCCGGATGGTCGTGCCGCCGCACCGTGACGGCGGCCAGGCGCAGTACGTCGAGCGCCCGGTCGCCGAGCCCGCCTGCGACACGCTGGGCGAGGTCCTGGAGTGGATGCAGCGCCACCTGGACCAGTTCGTCACGGTCGACGAACTGGCCAGGCTTGCCGCGATGTCGCCGCGGACGTTCGCCAGGCGCTTCGTCCAGGAGACGGGCACGACGCCGCAGCGGTGGCTGACCGGGCAGCGCGTCCTGCTGGCCCAGCAGCTGCTGGAGGACACCGACGAGACCGTCGACGTGATCGCGCAACGGGCCGGGTTCGGGAACGCGGCCACGTTCCGCCATCACTTCCGGGCCTGGCGCTCGACCACGCCCAACGCCTACCGGCGCACGTTCCGCGCGTCGCAGCCACGCGCGTCGCAGCCCCGCGCGGCGGCCGGCTAGCTTGCCGGCACCGCGGCGGCTGCCATCCGGGCCCGCACCTTGCCGGGAACGAGCTCGCCCGCGGCCCGTGCCTTGTGCAGCGCGCCAGCCCACCAGGCCAGGTCATCGAGCAGGATCTGGAGCGCGACCTCGTTGGCCGGGTCGGCAGGCTTGCCCTCGGCGGTGAACGCCCTGTCGACAAACGGCAGCACGACGGTGCTGCGCACCGGCGCCGTCTCCAGCTCGACCGCGACCTGGACGAGGTGCTCGATCGCGCGGATGCCGCCGCCCACGCCGGCGCTGTAGCCGACCATGGCCATCGGCTTGTTCCTGGTGGCGAACGAGACGAAGACGCTGTCGAGCGCGTTCTTCAGCTCGCCGGGGATGCTGTGGTTGTACTCCGGCGTGATGACCAGGTAGGCGTCCGCCTCGGCGATCTTCCGGTTCCACCGGCGCACGATCTCGGCCGAGTAGGACGGGTCGCTCGGATCGCCGATGCTGCCCATGTGCTCGCCGAACATCGGCAGCTGCCAGTCACGCAGATCGAGCACCTCGGACTCGAATGCCTCGTGCATGGCCGCCCGGCCGGTAACCCACGGCACGACAGTGTCGGCTGCCCTGGTGGGCCGGGTGCTGCCGATGATGACCTGAAGCTTCATCTCAATCCTTCTCGGTGGTGTTCCGCCGGACTGGCTGCGCGGCGCGCGGCGCTATCTCAGCCGGCCTGCTGGCGGACGAACCTGGCGGTGACGCTGACGTGCGCGTTCCCCTTCAGCATGCCGAGCTGGTTCCAGGTCATGCCGAAGTCGGCCCGGTTGATCTCGGTGTCGGCCGTCAGGGTGACGGCCTCAGCGGTGACGTCGCTGAGGTGCGCGGTCAGCGACAGCGGCCGCGTCTGGCCGGCCACCGTCAGGGTGCCGGTGGCCGTGACCGTGTCCGAGCCGTGCCGGGCGGCCTCGGTCAGGTCCACGATGATCTGCGCATGGTCGGCGGTCTTAAAGAAGTCCTTTGAGCGCAGGTGCTCGTCGCGCTTGGCGTTCTTGGTGTCGAGCGAGGACGCGTCAATCTCCAGTCGGCCGCGGCCGGAACTGTCCGGGAGAATCTCGGCTGCGCCGCTGACCTTCGCGAAGCTGCCGCGCACCGTGACCAGCCCCCAGATGGTCTTGTGGGTGATAGAGACGGCGGACCGGGCCGGGTCAAGCTGGAAGCTCCCGGGCTCGGGGTAGGCGGGAGCTGTCTGGCCGGCCGGGGCTGCCTCGTTGCCGTTCGGTGTCGTCATGTGCCGGGCCTCGTTTCAGAAGGGGTAGAATAATTTAACTTTGAACGATCACGTGGGTAACTGTACCGCTAGGAATAATGGTGTCAACTGAAGTGTCCGGGGCGGTGATGAGGTGAGCCTGAGCGAGCCGGAGGCCCGCGCGGTGCTGGTCGCCCAGACCGCACGGTTCACCGCGAGCTTCCTGCGCTGGATGGAGACGCGGGCCTTCGGCGGAATGAGCTACCCGCGGCTTCGGCTGCTGCAGGCACTGCAGTGCGGCGGCCCGGCGATCATGCGCGATCTTGGCACCCAGCTCGGCGCGACGCCGCGCAACATGACCGCGATGGTGGACGCACTGGAGGACGCGCATCTCGTCGTCCGGCGCCCGCATCCCACCGACCGGCGGGCAACGCTGATCGAGCTGTCGCCCGAGGGCGTCCGCGAGGCCGAGCAGGAGCTAGGACCGCGGCTCGATGCGATCGCCGAGATCTTCGCCGGGCTGTCGCCCGCGGAGCGCGAGCAGTTCTCCGCTGCCATGACCAAGCTGATGCGCGCCATGAACGACGGCCAGCACTCATGCTGACCGGTCCGCGCGACGGGAGACCGGTCCAGCGCGGCCCGGCTCAGCCGGCGAGGGCGGGCGGCGCGCTCGCGTGGCGGTAGACGAAGAACACCCGGTCGGACTCGTCGCTCACCGGGCTGCCGTCCAGGCTCGCTTCCTCCAGCAGCTCGAAGCGCCCGGCCAGCGCCGCGCGGACCTGGTCAAGCGGCACGGCCAGCTCGTAAATGGGCTCGTCGTGCAGCCGGTACTCGTCGCCGCCGCGATGCTCGAAGATCCTGGTCCGCCACAGCGACAGCCAGTCGCCGGCTGACCGCACGGTCATCAGCACCACGTTCCCGTCGAACTCATCCAGGTACGGCGGCGCGTCGTCCAGTCCTCGGAGCCGCCCGGCGGTGTTGACGTCGAAGATGAACAGCCCGCCCTCAGCCAGGTGCTCGTGCACGCAGCTGAACAGCGTCAGCCAGCCAGCGAACGACTGCACGTGGTTCAGCGTGTCGAACATGCAGATCACGACGTCGAACCGGCCCGGCAGCCGGAACGCGGTCATATCCCCTCGCACCAGCCGCGCCTCCGGCAGCTTCTCCCCGGCTACTGCCAGCATCTCCGCCGACCGGTCGATGCCGGTTACTGCCAGCTGCGGCGCCAGCCCGGCCAGCAGCGCCCCGGTGCCGCAGCCGAGCTCCAGCAGCGACCGCGCCGTGGGCAGGTACCGGCTGATGTACGTCCTGATGCGGGCGATCTCCTCGTCGCGGTCGCCCATGATCCGGTCGTAGAACCGGGCGAACGCCGCGTAGTCGGTCATGCCGTCGCCCGGCCGAGCGCCTGACCGAGGTCGGCCAGCAGGTCCGCGACTGGCTCGAGGCCGGCCGAGAGCCTGATGAGGGAGCCGGGCGCGGTCTCGCCTGCCCACCGCCCCCGGCGTTCCCAGGTGGACTCGACCCCGCCGAAGCTGCTGGCCGGAAGAATCAGCCGGGACGCCGCGACGACGGCATCCGCGTCCGCCGCGTCGCCGGCCAGCTCGAACGACAGCAGCGGCCCGAAGCCACGCGGCATCTGCGCGCGGGCGATGTCGAGTGTCGCGGGGGTCACGCCCGGATAGTGCACGGCAGTTACCCGCGGGTGCGCCGCCAGGTACTCGGCCACGGCCTGCGCGGCCGCTGACTGCCGGTCGATCCGCAGCGGCAGCGTCTTCAGCCCGCGGATGGCCAGCCAGGTTTCAAGCGGCCCGGCGATCCCGCCGCCGAGCGTGCGCCAGCTGCGCAGCTCACCGGCCAGCACGGGATCGCGGGTCATGACCGCGCCGAGTATCAGGTCTGAGTGGCCGGACGCGGACTTTGTCAGCGAGCAGAGCGAGGCCACGGCGCCGAGGTCGAGCGGGCGCTGCAGCAGACCGGTCGCAACCGTGTTGTCGACGATCATCGGTGCTCCGGCGGCAGCGGCGAGCCGGCCGAGGGCGGCCAGGTCAGCGACTCGCAGCAGCGGATTCGTCGGCGTCTCAGCCCATAGCACGGCTCCGCGCCTGGCGGCGCCGAGAGCTGCCCCGACGGCAGCGTGGTCCTGCAGATCTACCAGAACGAGCGCGGCGCCATGCGGTCGCAGCCGCTCGGCGAGCACGCGGGCGTTGTAGTAGCCGTCGCGGGGGAGCAGGATCGCCTCCCGGCCGGCGGCCAGGGCGAGCATGAGGGCCATCGACGCGGCCTGCCCGGAGCTGAAGACCACGGCATCGGCGTCCTCGATCGCGCCGAGCGCCTCCTCGAGCGCCGTCCAGGTCGCATTGCCGCCGCGGCCGTAGTCGCCCGGTCCCGGCTCACCCAGCGAGGTGAGAATGCTCGCCAGCACCGGTGGCTGCACGACCGGCTCGCCGGGCTCGCGCCCGATGCCGGCGTGCACCAGCCTGGCATCCGCCGATGGTGCAGGGTCCGTCATGCCGCAGCCTCCGCTCAACGACCAGGTCAACACCCTAAGTCCGGGAACGCACTCACCCCATCCGCAGCCTCCCCCCGGCGCGCGGCTGCCGGGCGCGGGTCCGCGAGCCCGCCGCCAGGAAACCGGCCGCTCTGCGGATTTGCCGGCGTGGTTGCGGTCGCAACCGACAATTGCCTACCGCGCCGGTCCGGGTATCCCGAAGCTGTTAGCGTGCCGCTCAGGGGCCGTCATTCACTTTCTTTTCGTCCGGGGAATTGTCATGCGTGGAAAAAGCGCCGTACTGCGAGTACTTGCGCTGAGTGCTGTTGTTGCCGTTACGTCAGCCGCTGCGAGTGCCGGCGCGAGTCCTGGCCGGGCAGCTGCGTCGACGGTTGACATCACGGTCGCTGCCGGCGGCGACCGGACTGGCGATACATCGGTGGCGGGCCTCGCCGGCGAGCGGTTCGAGTTCTTCGCGGGCGAGCAGGGCACCCGGCCGTCGGCGGGCGCCAACCCGACCGCTAGCTGCGAGACCAGCACGTCAGGCCGGTGCACGGTGGCTGTCTCGCCGCAGTCAGGCGGCTCGGGAAGCCGCACCGCCGGGTACTGGGTGCGCCAGGCGTCGGTTCCATCGGGCTGGTTCGCGAGCCACGCCCTGGACGTCGGGAAAGGCGGGTCGGAGGTCGCGACCGACTATTCCTGGATTTTCGTTCCGAAAGTCACGAGCAATACTTCCGTCCCAGTCGCCGACACCACGAATGGCAGTGTCCCCACCGCTCGCGGCAGCCTCTGGGCAGCCTCGCGTGACAATCCATCGTTACCCGATAAATGCGGGCTGAATGTCGCCCTCGTCTTCGACCTGTCCGGCTCTATTGGCAGCAATATCACTCAGCTGCGCAGCGCCGGCCGGGACTTCGTCAGGGCGCTGACTGGTACGCCGTCAAGCGTCGCGGTGTACACGTTCGCGTCGCACGCGCCGGCCAGCAAGCCCGCCAACTCGAATCTCCCGCTCACGTCGGTGGCGACCGCCTCGTCCGCCGCCGCGGTGCTGTCGAAGATCAGCGGCCTGACCGTGGAGAGCGGCAGCGAGGCGGGCACGAACTGGGACCAGGGCATCTGGCAAGTCGCGGCCAGTTCTGATCGCTACGACGTGACCCTGGTGCTGACCGACGGTGACCCCACGTTCTACGGCCCGCGGGCGTCCGGACCCGGATCGGCTACCCGCTTCATCGAGGTCGAGAACGGCATGTTCTCGGCGAACGCCCTCAAGCACAAGGGCAGCACCGTGCTCAGCGTCGGCATCGGGTCCGGGGTCGCGAACTCCGTGCGCAACCTCGCCGCGATCTCGGGCCCGGTCGAGGGCAGGGACTACTTCGTTACCGACTTCGACGCGCTCAGCAGGCTGCTGACCTCGCTCGCGGAAAAGAACTGCCTGGGCACCGTGAGCGTGGTGAAGGAGGTGATCCCGGACACCAGCCCCGGCGACTACGGCGCGGCGATGCCGGCTCCGGGCTGGACATTCCGCGCCAGGCAGGCTGACGTGACGCCGCAGTCGGGGGTCACCGGCGACAACGGGGCAGTGAGCTTCGCGACGGCGACCAGCAGCAGCCAGGAGGTCACCCTCACTGAGGACACGCAGGCCGGCTACGACCACATCGTGGCGCCGGGCGGCAGGAACGCGATCTGCAAGACGCCGGGCGGGCTCGAGGTTCCGGTCACTGACGTGCCCGGATCGCCGGGCTTCACGGTCGAGGCGCGCGCCAGCCTGATCATCACCTGCACCGTGTACAACCAGGCGGTGGCGCAGCCGAGTCCGGCCTCGGTTCTTGTCTCGAAGCAGTGGGACATCAATGGCGTCGTCTACACCGAGCCGAGCCAGCCGCCGGACTTCCAGTCGTCGCTGACGCTCGATCCGATTCACCCGGCCGGGACCAGGCCGGAGTGGGGAACCGAGTATGCCGGTTATCTCCAGAACGACGAGGTGACGGTCGGCGAGACCGGTATCACGGTGCCGCCCGGCTGCACGGTGACGCCAGGCGGTGACCTCGGAACCAGCCCGCCGCTCAATCCGGGCCTGAACACCTTCACCGTGTACAACCGCGTCTCCTGCCAGACGCAGCTGACGCTGATCAAGGAGATTCACAACCCCTATCCCGGCGTCCCGATCGCGCCGGTCGACTTGTGGACGCTGACGGCCACTAACTCGGTGACCGGGCAGGCCGACGTGCAGGGCACAAGCGGCGTGACGGACTACGTGTCGCCGGGCGTCAGCTACGTGCTGTCCGAGTCGCACGTGCCCGGCTACCGCCAGACCGTGCAGCCCGGCGCCGACCTCGCTGACGGGGCAACCGGGTCGTGGAACTGCGTAACGCTGCTCAGCCGGGGCAGATCCGGCCAGGAGAACTACACGGGCGGCGACGGCACGGTCGTCGTGCCGATCGGGCAGCACGCGGTGTGCACCGCCGTCAACGAGCCGATCCCGGCGACGCTGACTCTGGTCAAGCACCTGATCAAGGAGACCGGTACTGCCGAGCCGGCCGACTGGACGCTGACCGCGACGCCGCAGAGCGCGGGCGCGCCGCTCGTCAGCGGTGTCACTGGCAGCGACGCGGTGACCGATCAGGTGATCCCGCCGGGCACGGCGTACCGGCTGTCCGAGGACGGCGGGCCGCCCGGCTACACGCTGCACAGCCTGGCCTGCGTGCTCACCGGGACCGCCGCGCCGGTCCCGCTGACCGACGACGAGTTCACCGCCGCCATCCATCAGGACATCACCTGCACGTTCACCAACAAGCAGGAGCCGGGCCCGACGCCGACGCCGACTCAGACGCCGACTCCCGCGCCCACGCACACGCCAGGGCCGTCACCGTCGCCTGCCGGCCCGCCCGGTCCGCTGCCGATCACCGGGGCAAACCTGCTCGGCCTCCTGGGGATCGCCGGGTCGCTGCTCCTGGCAGGCGTGGCCGCCGTGGTCGTGGCACGGCTCAGGCGCCGCGGAGGCGCCGGCTAGCTGTATCCGTCAGCCAGCCCGTTCCTCCGCTAGTACGGTCGGTGGAACGGCTCGCGGGAACATCCCGGCGGGCCTTCGGAGGAGCAGAATGAGCGACACGAGCACCGGAACCGGCAAGGTTGTCGTGAACAGGTCGATGTCGCTTGACGGCTTCATCGCCGGTCCCGACGACGCGATGGACTGGATCTTCGACTTCGTGGCGCCGAACGAGTTCCCGGAGATCGCGGCGGCCACCGGCGCCATGCTCGTCGGCCGCCGGACCGATGAGGTTGGCGACCGGATGGACGCCGGCAAGGAGCGCGGGGCAGCATCGAGCGATGAGGGCTACCCTTCTCCGGACCCACGTTCGTCCTCACCCATCGGCCGCCGGACCTGCCGGCCCCGGATGTCACGTACCTCAGCGGTGACATCGGGGAAGCGGTCGCCACCGCACTAGCGGCTGCGGACGGCAAGAACCTGGAAATCCTCGGCGCTGACGTGGCCAGCCAGTGCCTGGAGCGGGGACTCGTCGACGAGATCCTGGTGTACGTGCTGCCGGTGCTGCTCGGCGACGGCATCCGCTTCTCATCGCCGGGCCTCGGAGGATAGACCTGGATCCGGTCAGCAACACGCGGTCGGGCGCCCCCACCATCCTCCGGTTCCGCGTCCGCAAGTAGTCCGGCTAGGTGTCAGCGGCCCAGTCTTCCGCGAGCACGGTCCAGCGCTCGTGGTCCCGCCACTGGCCGTCGATCATCAGGTACCGGGGCGAGAATCCCTCCCGCTGGAAGCCGAGCCGCCGGACGAGGCTGATGGATGGCTGGTTGTCCGGCTGGATGTTCGCCTCGAGGCGGTGCAGCCCGAGCGTGCCGAAGGCATCGCTGACGACGGCCGCGAGACCCGCGGACATCAGGCCGCGGCCGGCATGCGAGGCGAAGGCGGCGTAGCCGAGGTGGCCCGAGCGGAACGCTCCGCGCACGATGTTGTTGATGTTCACGTAGCCGACGAGGCCGCCGCAGTCCCGGTGCCGGATCAGGTAGCTGGCCTGGTCCTCGCGGGCGGCCCGGATGAGGAATGCGGCGAAGCGTTCCGGTGTGTCCGGCGCTGACACCCACGGCCGCTGCAGAGTGGTGCTCGCGCCCGCCGCGGCGATGAACTCGCTGGCGTCGGCCGCCGATGGTGCCGACAGCGTCACGTCAGTGCTCATCTGGCCAGTGTGCCCCGTGCTCGCTAGCGGGCCAGCCGGGCCGGGTCGAAACCGGCTGACAGGGCGGTCAGCGCCTCGTCCAGGTAGACCGTGAGGTCGGCATCGGCGCGCTCGGCCCAGCGCTCGTAGGCCGACCGGCAGACCGCGAGAGTGGCCCGGCCGATCGCCAGCGGGTAGAGCGAGCTGGCCGGGATCCCGAGCCGGCCGGACGCGAACTCGCTGACGGCGCGTTCCCACGCGTCATAGTGCTGGGCGGCACTTGCCTGCAGGGCCGGCACGGTGCCGATCAGGTGCATCCGGGTGCGCAGCTCAGGCACGTCCTCGGCGCGGTAGCTGTTGACGCCGACCACCACGTCCCTGATGGCCTGCATGAGCGGCACCTCGCGCGGCACAGCGCCGAAGGCGGCACGGAGCGCGCCGACCTCGCCGTCGAAGGCATGCCACAGCACGTCGGCCTTGGACTCGAAGTAACGGAAGAACGTGCGGCGGCTGACCCCGGCCTCGGCGGCAATGTGCTCCACGGTGGTTTCCTCGAAGCCGTCCGAGCTGAACAGCCGCAGCGAGATCAGCTCGAGCTCGCGCGCGCTCGTGCCTCTTGGCCGCCCGCGGCGCGGCGCGGCCGGCTCGGCGCTGGCAGTCTGCATGGCTATCTCATTCTGCCTTCCGGGTCTTGATTACGGCACCTGGTGACGATTAACATGACGCTACCGGAAATTCGTCACGCTGTGCCGAAACTACGGTGCCGAAACCACTGGGCCGAAACCACTGGGCCGAAACTAGAGGAGATGGCATGCCCGAGACCGGAACTGAGCTGCTGGACCGCCCGGCCGCCGAGATTGCCGCGACCGAGACCGACATGAGCAGCACCGAGATCAGCGCCACCGAGACTGGCGAGGTTATCGCCGCCGACGAGCTGGTCGAGGAGATCTCGATCGACGGCATGTGCGGTGTCTACTAAGGCTGAGACCGGGGCGCCGGCGGGCAACGCCAGAGCGGATGCCGGGTTTGACCTGGATGCGCCCTGGCGGCTGCACCCGCAGGTTTCCGTCCGGCCCGAGCGCTTCGGCGCGCTGCTCTATCACTTCGGCACCAGGCGCCTGTCGTTCCTGAAGAGCCCGGCCCTGCTGACGATCGTCACGTCGCTGGAGTCGCAGCCGAGTGCCCGGGCCGCGTGCGCCGGAGCCGGGATCAGGCCGGCTGACCTGCCGGCCTACACCAGGGCGCTCGCAACCCTGGCCGCCAGCCAGATGATCTGCGGAAGGACAGCTGCATGACCGTGACCGCTGCGCCCCTGGTCGAGGAGTTTCGGTATGGCCTGGATGCGCCGATCTGCCTCACCTGGGAGCTGACGTACGCCTGCAACCTGTCCTGCGTGCACTGCCTGTCCAGCTCGGGCCGCCGCGATCCGGCGGAGCTGAGCACCGGCGAGTGCAAGCGCGTCATTGACGAGCTGGAGCGGATGCAGGTCTTCTACGTCAACATCGGCGGTGGCGAGCCGACGGTCCGGCCCGACTTCTGGGAGCTGGTGGACTATGCGACGGCGCATCACGTCGGCGTCAAGTTCTCCACGAACGGCCTGCGCATCACTCCCGAGGTGGCGCGGAAACTGGCCGGCAGCGACTACATCGATGTGCAGATCTCCCTCGACGGCGCGACCGCCGAGGTCAACGACGCCGTTCGCGGCACCGGGTCGTTCGACATGGCGCTGCGAGCCATGCAGAACCTCGCCGATGCCGGGTTCGCCGGATTCAAGATCTCGGTGGTCATGACCCGGCAGAACGTGCGCCAGCTCGACGCGTTCAAGGCCATCGCGGACAGTTTCGGCGCTCAGCTGCGGATCACCAGGCTGCGGCCGTCCGGCCGCGGCGCCGATGTCTGGGACGAGCTGCATCCGACTGCCGGCCAGCAGCGGGAGCTGTACGACTGGCTCGTCGCCCGCGGCGAGAACGTGCTGACCGGCGACTCGTTCTTCCACCTGGCCGGGTACGGCGAGGGCCTGCCCGGGCTCAACATGTGCGGGGCGGGCCGGGTCGTCTGCCTGATCGACCCGGTGGGCGACGTGTACGCCTGCCCGTTCGCGATCCACGACGCGTTCCTGGCCGGGAACGTGCGCGGCACCGGCGGGTTCGCGCAGGTGTGGCGGAACTCGGAGCTGTTCACTGACCTGCGCCGGCCGCAGTCCGGCGGCGCATGCACGTCGTGCTCCGCCTTCGACGCGTGCCAGGGCGGCTGCATGGCGGCCAAGTTCTTCACTGGCCTGCCGCTGGACGGCCCGGATCCCGAGTGCGTTCGCGGCTTCGGCGAGGCCGCGCTGGCGACGGCTGACCCGGCCGGGGCGCCGCGCCCCGCTGGGGACCACTCGCACCGCCGCAGCCCTGCGAGCGGCCCGCGCGCCAGTCAGCCAGTGCCGGTGTCCATCGGCCCGCGGCCGGCTGATCCGGGTCAGGCTGTCCCGCGAAGCATGCCGGACCGGGCCTGCGACGAGAACCCGCTGGCGGGATTCGCTCCGCCCGCGCCGCGGTAGCTGATGGCGCTCGCTGCGCCGGCCGGGCGGGTTGCGCTCGTAACCGGGGCCGCGCGGGGGATCGGTGCCGCGACGGTGCAGGCGCTCGCCGCCGACGGCTGGGCAGTGCTTGCGGTCGACCTCGCGCAGGATGACGACGCCCTGCCGTACACGCTGGCCAGCAAGGCTGACCTGGACGCCGTGGTGCGCGAGGCCCGCGCCGCTTCCGGATCTGATTGCCTGATCGCGGCCTTTATCGCCGACGTGCGGGACGCGGGCGCGCTTGCCGAGGCGGTCGCCGCCGCCGAGACCCGCTGGGGCGGCCTGGATGCCGCCATCGCCTGCGCCGGCGTCATCGCCGGCGGTGTCCGGCAGTGGGAAGTGCCGGCCGAGCAGGAAGCTGCCGTGCTCGACATCGATCTCGGCGGCGTGCTGAACCTGGCCAGGGCCGCAGTGCCAGCGCTGCTGCGGCGGCCGGAGCCCCGCAGCGGCCGGTTCCTCGCCGTGGCCTCAGCGGCCGCGACCCGCGGCCTGCCGATGCTCGCGGCCTACTGCGCCGCCAAGGCCGGCGTGGCCGGCCTGATCCGCGCGCTGGCGGTCGAACTGGGCCGGACCGGCGTGACCGCCAACGCGGTCAGCCCCGGCTCGACTGACACTGCCATCCTGGCAGCGAGCGCGCGGCTGTACGACCTGGCCAGCCCGCAGGACTTCGCCGCTAACCAGCCCGTCGGCCGGCTGCTCGCGCCCGCTGAGATCGCCGCTGTGCTGGCCTTCCTTGCCGGGCCCGGCAGCAGCGCGATGACCGGCGCCGTCGTGCCGGCGGACGGCGGCCTGGCGCTGTGACGGCGGCGGCGACTCGCGCGGCGGACCTGCTCGGGAACGGCACTGCCGGTGCCGGGACGCCGCTTCCGGCTGGCTTCGGCATCGAGATGGACGCCAGCACCCGGGCGCTCAGCGACGGATCGCTCTTCGGCGGGTCCCCGGCAAGGGTGATGCGGCTGACGGCGGCCGGAAGCACCGCCCTGGCGGAACTGCGCGCCGGCCCGGCCCGGTCGGCCGCGGCCCGGCAGCTCGCCCGGCGGCTCACCGATGCCGGCCTCGCGCACCCGATCCCGCCGCCACGCGCCGCAGCACCGGAAACCGCACTGCCCGAGGCCGCACTGCCCGAGGCCGCACTGCCCGAGGCCGCGCTGCCCGAGGCCGGCTACGCGACCGTCACCGTGGTCATCCCGGTCCGGGACCGGGCCGCAATGCTGGACCGCTGCCTGGCCGCTGCGGGCCGGCAGCACCAGGTGCTGGTGGTCGACGATGGCTCGCAGGATCCGGGGGCGGTCGCAGCCGTCGCGGCGAGGCGCGGCGCGACGCTCCTGCGGCGGGACGCCAGCGGCGGCCCGGCCGCCGCTCGTAACACCGGGCTGGCCGCTGTGTCCTCGAGCCTGATCGCGTTCCTGGACAGCGACTGCGTGCCGCCGCCCGGGTGGATCACCCGGCTGGCCGCGCACTTCGCCGACCCGCTGGTGGGCGCGGTCGCGCCGCGGATCGTCGCGGCACAGTCGGGCCAGGCCCGCTCTCCGGCGGCCGCGTACGCGGCTGCCTGCGCCAGCCTCGACCTCGGCGGGCACCCGGCCCGCGTGCGGCCCGGCAGTCAGGTGTCGTACGTGCCGACGGCCGCGCTGCTCGTCCGCCGCTCCGCGCTCGACAGCGTGGCCGCCGGGCACGACATCTTCGATCCGGCGCTTCGCTACGGCGAGGACGTGGACCTGATCTGGCGGCTGCACGACGCGGGCTGGCGGGTCAGGTACGAGCCGTCCGTCCGGGTGCCGCACGACGGGCCGGTGTGCTGGCCAGGCCTGCTCGGACGCCGGTTCAGATACGGGACGTCAGCCGCGCCGCTCGCGCGCCGTCACCCGGCGAGCCTGGCTCCGCTCGTCCTTCAGCCGTGGCCCGCCATCACCGTGGCTGCGCTGCTTGGCCGGCGCCCGGCCGTCGCGGCCGCCGCAGGCGTGGCGGCCTGGCTGGACCTGACGGCAGCCGTCCGCCGCGCTGGCGTTCCGGCCGACGGCGCGGCCGGCGCGACGGTCACCGCGATCCGCCAGACATGGCTTGGCCTCGGCCGCTACGCGACGCAGTTCGCGGCTCCGGTGCTGCTGCTCGTGCTCGCCCGGCCTGGCGGCCGGTCGGCTTCCCGCCGCCTCGGCCGCCGGGCGGCCGCGGCGTCACTCCTGCTCGGCCCGGCGCTGACGGCCTATGCCGAGCGCACGCCGGACCTCGACCCGGCGCGGTTCACGCTTGCCCGCATCGCCGATGACATCTGCTATGGCGCGGGCGTCTGGGCTGGCTGCCTGCGCGAGCGGACCGTGGTACCCGTGCGCCCGGCGATTTCCCAGCGGCCCCTTCGCGTGTCCGGGCCGCCCGCTCACGGAAAGGCTGACGCCAGATGAGGAATGCCTGGTTCGAATCGGTGGCAGTGGCACAGCGCCGCGCGCGGAAGCGCCTGCCCGCCTCGGTCTACGGAGCGCTGCTGGCGGGCGCCGAGCGGGGCCAGACAGTGCAGGACAACGTGGCGGCGTTCGCTGAGCTCGGCTTCGCCCCGCACGTGGCGGGCAACCCGGCCCAGCGCGAGCTGGCCACCACCGTGCTCGGCCAGCCGGTCTCCATGCCGGTGATCATCTCGCCGACCGGGGTGCAGGCGGTCCATCCCGACGGCGAGGTAGCCGTGGCGCGCGCGGCGGCAGCGCGCGGGACGGCGATGGGCCTCAGCTCGTTCGCCAGCAAGCCGGTCGAGGAGGTTGTCGCGGCGAACCCGCAGACGTTCTTCCAGATCTACTGGTGCGGCACCCGCGACCAGATCGCGGCCCGGCTGGAACGGGCCAGGGCCGCCGGGGCGGCGGGCCTGATCCTGACCGCCGACTGGACGTTCTCGCATTCCCGCGACTGGGGCAGCCCGAAGATCCCGGAGCGCACGGACCTGCGGACGATCGTGCGGCATGCGCCAGAGGCAATCATCAGGCCGCAGTGGCTGGCCCTGTACGCACGGACCGGACGGCCGCCGCAGCTGACGGTCCCGAACATGGCTCAGCCAGGTGAGGAGCCGCCGACGTTCTTCGGCGCCTACGGACAGTGGCTGCAGACGCCGCCGCCCAGCTGGGATGACGTGGCCTGGCTGCGACAGCAGTGGGGCGGCATGTTCATGCTCAAGGGCGTGACCAGGATCGACGACGCCAAGCGCGCGGTCGACGCCGGCGTCACCGCGATCTCGGTGTCCAACCACGGCGGCAACAACCTCGACGGCACCCCGGCCACCATCCGGTGCCTGCCCGCGGTGGCGGACGCAGTCGGCGGCCAGGTCGAGGTGCTGCTGGACGGCGGCGTCCGCCGCGGCAGCGACGTGGTCAAGGCGCTCGCACTCGGCGCGCGCGCCGTCATGATCGGCCGGGCCTACCTGTGGGGCCTCGCGGCGAACGGCCAGGCCGGCGTCGAGAACGTGCTCGACGTGCTGCGGAACGGGATCGATTCGGCGCTGCTCGGGCTCAGCAAGAGCTCGGTGCACGATCTTGGCCGCGAGGACCTGATCATTCCGCCGGGGTTCACCCGCAGCCTCGGCGGCTAGCTCACGACGGCCCGGACATGACACCTGTCACGGTTACGTCGTGATCTCAGGCGCTGAAATAGTTTGCGGGGAGCGTCCAGACTAGGGACATGACAGTAACTAGGACGGATTCCGGGACCTGGCCGGCCAGCGGCACGGTGCCGCCGGCCATCGAGCTCGCCGGGGTGCGCAAGCACTTCGGGCAGGTCCGGGCAGTTGACGGCATCGACATGACCGTCGCGTCTGGCGAGATCGTGGCCTTCCTCGGGCCTAACGGCGCTGGCAAAACCTCCACCATCGACATCGTTCTCGGCCTCTCGCGCCCGGACTCCGGCTCGGTCTCGGTCTACGGCATGGCGCCGCGGCGCGCCATTGCGCATGGCCTGATCTCCGCGGTCATGCAGACCGGCGGCCTGCTGAAGGACCTGACGGTCTACGAGACCGTCGAGTACACCGCGAGCCTGTTCGCGCACAGTCAGTCGCCGCGCGAGGCACTCAGCCGGGCCGGCATTGCCGAGATCGCTGACCGGCGGGTCGGCAAATGCTCGGGCGGCGAGCAGCAGCGGCTGCGATTCGCCATGGCGCTGATGCCCGATCCTGAGCTGCTGGTCCTCGACGAGCCGACGACCGGCATGGATGTCGAAGGCCGGCGGAACTTCTGGTCAGCCATCCGCAAGGACGCCGAGCAGGGCCGTACGGTGCTCTTCGCGACCCACTACCTGGAGGAAGCTGACGCCTACGCGGACCGCATCGTGCTGGTGCGGCACGGCAAGATCGTCGCCGACGGCACGGCCAGCGAGATCAAGGCGATGGCCGCGGGGCGGACGGTGCGCGCGACGCTGCCTGGCGCAGCCGAGGCGGACCTGCGCGACGTGCCAGGCGCCGAGGTGGTCGAGGTCCGCGGCGAGACCGTGCTGATCCACTCCAAGGACAGCGACGCCACCGCCCGGTACCTGCTGACCCAGACCGCCGCCCGCGACCTGGAAGTCACCGCGCGCGGCATCGAGGACGCCTTCATCGCACTGACCGGCGACGACACCCACAGTGCCGCGACCCACAGTGCCGGTACCGGCACTGCTGCCACCGACAGCGCTGCAAGCGCAGGAGCAATCTGATGAGTACCACACCATCGGCCTTTGCCGCGGACCTGGCTGCCCGCCGCATGCCGCCGGCTGGCGGGTTCAACCTGACCGCGCTGAGGCTGGAGATTCGCCGGCTGCTGCGTAACCGCCGCACCGTCATCATCACGATCATTTTCCCGGTCTTCTTCTTCCTGATCTTCGGGCTCAACAAGGCCTACGCGAGCGACAAGATCGGGCACGGGAACGAGGCCGCGTTCATCATGGTCAGCCTGGGCCTGTACGGCGCGGTCTTCGCCGCCACGAGCGCCGGCGCGATGGTCTCTATCGAGCGGGCGCAGGGCTGGAGCAGGCAGCTGCGGCTGACCCCGCTGTCGCCGGTCGCCTACATCCTGATGAAAGTCCTGACGGCGCTGGTACTCGGCGCGGGCTCGGTTGCAGTCGTTTTCATTGCCGGAGCGCTGACCAACAAGGCGTCAATGCCCGCCTACCTGTGGGTTGTCTCCGGGCTGAGCGTCTGGGTTGGCTCCCTGCTGTTCGCTGCGTTCGGCCTGCTGATGGGCTTCCTGCTGCCGGCCGAGAACGTCATTCAGCTCATGTCCCTGATGCTGACACTGCTGTCGTTCGCCGGCGGGCTGTTCATCCCGATCAGCCAGTTCCCGCAGACCGTCCAGGACATCTGCAAGTGGACGCCGCTGTACGGGCTCAACCAGCTGGTGCACACTCCGCTGCTCGGCACCGGCGTCGACTGGACGTGGGTAGTGAACGTGCTGGCCTGGCTTGTCATCTTCGTCGGCGGCGCGGCCCTGCGATTCCGCCAGGACACCTCCCGCGTGTAAGCGGCGATAACAGCCAGCCGCAGGCGCGCCCGTACACGGGGGCCGGGCGCGCCTGCGGCCTGCCCGCCCCGCGCGGCTCTCAGCCGGCCGCGATAGCACGGCGAACACGCCGCTACTTTCCGTGACTACGCAGACGCGCATCGGTAACGTGTGAGCCCGCCAGCGAACGAGCTCGGGGGAGCGCATGCCAAAGCCTGCGGATGGCGGCCAGCGGTACATCGCGGGCCTGGACGGGCTGCGCGCGTTAGCGGTCCTGGCGGTCGTCGCCTACCACGTCGGCCTCGGCTGGGCACAGGGCGGCTTACTCGGCGTCGGCATCTTCTTCACCCTGAGCGGCTACCTCATCACCGACCTGCTGCTGGCCGAGCAGGCCGCGGCCGGCCGGCTGCGGCTCCTCAGCTTCTGGCAGCGCCGCGCGCGCCGGCTCCTGCCCGCGCTGTTCGTCATGCTGGCCGTTGTCGCCGCCTGGGTCGCCCTGCTGCAGCGGCCGCAGCTCCCGGCGCTGCGCGGCGCGATGGCCGCGGCAGCGGGCTACGTCAGCAACTGGTGGCTGATCGCGCAGAACTCCTCGTACTTTGCCCGGTTCGCCGCACCGACGCCGCTCGGGCACCTGTGGTCGCTGGCGGTGGAGGAGCAGTTCTACCTGATCTGGCCGTGGCTGATCCTGCTCGGCCTGGTCCTGACCAGGCGCCTGGGCGACCAGGCACGCCGGCGCTGGCTGACCGCCGGGACGCTCGTGCTCGCGGCCGCATCGGTGGCCGTCATGGTCGCGCTGTACCGGCCCGGCTACGACCCGACCCGCGTCTACGACGGCACTGACACCCGCGCGTTCGCGCTCCTGATCGGAGCCGCTCTGGCGTTCGCCCGGCCGAGCAGGAGCATGCCGGCCGGGCCCGGCCGGCGCAGCCGCCTGCTGCTGGACGGCGCCGGAGCCGCCGGGCTGGTTGTCATCGCCGTCCTGATCTGGCGGACCAGCGAGTACTCGCCGTTCCTGTACCGCGGCGGCATGGTGCTGCTGTCGGCGGCGAGTGCGGCCGTCGTGCTGGCGGTGAGCTCCCCGGCCAGCCACCTAGGGCGCGTACTTGGCTGGCGGCCGCTGCGCTGGATCGGCGTTCGCTCCTACGGCATCTACCTGTGGCATTATCCGATCATCGTGCTGACCACGCCGCCGAATGGGCAGGAGACGCTGCTCCGGGGCACGGCGCAGGTCGCGGCCAGCGTCGCCGTCGCGGGCCTGTCCTGGCGCCTGATCGAGGAGCCCGTTCGGCATGGCGCGATCGGGCGCTGGGCGGCTCAGCTGCGATCGGGAGCCTGGCATGCGCCCGCCCGCCGCGGCTGGGCCGCTGTGAGCCTGGTGGCCTGGGCCACGGTGCTGGCTGTCGCGGCCCTGGCCGGCGCCGTCCCGGCCGCGTCCGCCGGATCGTCGCTGGCGGCCACCGGCAGCATGTTCCCGGCCGGGCCGCCTGCCGCGGGTCCGTCCGGCACCGGGTCCGGGCCCGGCTCCGCTGCAGGCCGGGCTGCGGCGCAGGCGGCGGGGAGCCAGGGTGCGTTCCCGCTTAAAACGTCCTGCCGGTCGGTCGCCCACTTCGGGGACTCCACCTCGGACGGACTGGTCTCGGCTGACTACCTGCCCGATGCTGCGCTGCGCATCAGTGCCCAGTACGCGGACGTTGGCGTCGGCCGCAGCCGCTTCGAGATTCAGGGCGGAACGTCGATCGTCGAGACGATTCTGAATGAGCCCAACGCCTACACGGTGGCCCGCCGGCTGGTGCGGTCGGGGTTCCGCGGCTGCTGGGTCCTGGCGCTCGGCACGAACGATACCGCTGACGTCGCCGTCGGCTCGAACGTCGGCCTGGCTGCGCGAATCAGGCGGATGATGTCGGTGATCGACGGCCAGCCGGTCCTGTGGGTGAACGTCAGGTCGCTGCTCAGCAGCGGTCCGTACGCGGAGAAGAACATGCTGGCCTGGAACCGGGCGCTGCTGCACGCATGCGCTCGTTACCCGAACATGAAGGTCTTCGACTGGGCGGCGCAGGCACGGCGCTCGTGGTTCATCTCCGACGGCATCCACTACACGTCCGCGGGGTACGCGCAGCGGTCGCGGCTGATTGCCGAGGCGCTGGCGGCGGCGTTCCCGCAGCAGGCGTCGGTGGCCACGCTGCCGCCGGTGGCCCAGCGGCTGGTGCAGGCGCAGTCGCGGTCCGGGTGCCTGGTGCCCTGACCAGGCGCGGCCAGCCCGCGGGCGCGACCGCTACCGCGGCGGCAGGATCTCGGCCAGGTCGAACCGCACCGGCTCCTCCAGCTGACCGAATCCGCAGGATGCCGGGTCGCGGTCGTCGCGCCAGCGCACCCACTGGGCGGTGTGCCGGAAGCGGGTCCCCTCCATGTGCTCGTAGCGGACTTCCGCGACCCGCTCGGGCCGCAGCGGCACGAAGGACAGGTCCTTTCCCGCGTTCCAGCGGCTGCCCTCGGCCTCCCGCGGATTCCGGGCGCGGTCCTGCTGCATCTCGCCGCCCCAGTTCCACGGATGCCCCTCGAAGCTGGTCACCAGCGGCTGGACCTCGGCGAACAGTTCCCGCCGCTTCGCCATCGGGAACGCACCGACGACACCCACGCTAGCCAGCCGGCCCGCGTCGTCGTACAGGCCGAGCAGCAGTGACCCGATCGCGTCAGGGCCGCTCTTGTGCACCCGGTAGCCGGCCACCACGCAGTCCGCGGTGCGCTCGTGCTTGATCTTGAACATGACGCGCTTGTCCGGCAGGTACCCGCCCTGCAGCAGCTTGGCGACCACCCCGTCCAGGCCCGCGCCCTCGAACTGACTGAACCACCCGGTGGCGACCGCCTTGTCCCTGGTGGCCGGCGTGACGTACACCGGCGGCGCGGCCGCGCTGAGTGCCTGCTCCAGCATCGCCCGGCGGCGCTCGAACGGCAGCGGCATGCAGTCCTCGCCGCCGAGCGCGAGCAGGTCGAAGGCGACGAAGGAGGCCGGGGTCTGCGCGGCCAGCAGGCGCACCCGGCTGTCTGCCGGGTGGATGCGCTGCAGCAGTGCCTCGAAGTCGAGCCGGCGGCCGTCGCCGGCCGGGATCACGATCTCCCCGTCGATCACGCACTGCTCCGGGAAGTTCGCCAGCACGGCCTCGACGACCTCAGGGAAGTAGCGCGTCATCGGCCGCTCGTTGCGGCTGCCGATCTCCGCCTCGGGCCCGTCCCGGAAGATGACGGAGCGGAAGCCATCCCATTTCGGCTCGTAGCTCAGCGCGCCATCCGGGATCTCCTTCACGGACTTGGCTAGCATCGGAGCGACGGGCGGCATCACCGGAAGATCCATCGCCCCATCATGGCCGATGCCCGCGGGCCGGCCGGGGGTGAGGGGAGATTCTGTCCCGTCGCAATGGCTGGCGTCGTGCGCGGGGGCGTGCGACACGGGGGAATCTGGCCGGACGGGGGATTCATGGCTGCGGCCGATGGCAATCAGAAGGACCTCAGAAGTTCACAGCCGAACCTGAAGTTGTCGCCGGCGAAGAGCGCCGGCACCTAGACGGAGGTGGCTCGTGAACTGGCTGTGGCTCAACATCTCGCTGATGGCAGTGTTCTTCCTGGCCGTGGCCGGGATCCCGCTGTGGCTCGTGCTCCGGCGGCCGGACTTCGCTGCCGTGCCCGCGGACCAGGCCGGCCAGCTGCCAGCGCCGATCGTGGCCCGCTACCACGCACCGGAGGTCAGGACGACCAGGCGGACCAGGGTGAATGTGGCCGGGATCACGGCTGAGGACGAGGCCTGGATGCGGGAGCTGGCGGGCGCGACCCGGTAGCCGCCGCGGGCTCAGCGGATGCGGCTGGGGTGGCCCGCTCGATGGCCGCCCAGCCAGTGTCCGTCTCCCGCTCCGCTCGCTCGGCCCTGCCGCCGCCCCGGACGCCGAACAGGCGCTTGGCGACCAGCAGGTAGCCGACGATGACCAGGTTGATAATGAGTGTCACGATCTTCAGGGCCGTGACGCTCTTCGTCAGCTCGTAGATCTCGTACGGCACGAAAACCACGGTCGCGACGAAGGTCAGGTACTCGGCCCACCGCTTGCCGAGCCACAGGCCCACCGCGTCGGCTCCCTCGATCAGTGCGTACGCGGCGACCGCGAGACCGGCGAGGTAGAGATTGCGGACGCTGACGGCGAACAGACGCTGCAGGTCGTGCACGATTCCGTACCTGGTCGCATCGACCGGGCCGCCGAGACCGCCCTGCAGGTCCACAAGCACCCTGGTGAAGTCGGCGTTCAGCGCCGCCTTGTCGCCCGCGAACAGGAAGATCGCCGTGGCCAGGGAGGACAGCACCAGGAAGTGGATCAGCCGGTCGATGGCGATGAGCCGGAGCACGTAGCGGTCGCGGAGCGGACGGCCGCGCAGCGGCAGCGCCACGGCGGCGCGGTCCGGCGGGTACCGCACGGCCGGCTCGGCGGGCGGGCTGAGCGGGACCCAGGAATCGCAGCGCAGGCAGCGGTACCAGCGCAGTCCGCCCGATTCTCGCGCGAAGAGCGCGTCGGACGGGCGCAGCTCGGCGGCGTCAGTGCCCAGCAGCTCGTGGCCGTGCAGACCGCAGCCGATCAGCTCATAGCGCAGCTTCGGGCGGAAGCGGCGCGGCCGCTCGGTGCCCGGAGCAGCTGCCGGGCCCTGAGCTTGCGCAGCGTCCCCCATACCGTGCGGCCTACCCGCCAGCACCGTAGTAAACGCCCGGCACTGCAGTAAACGCTCAGCGCTCCGGGCTGCTCACGGCGCGGCTGCCCTGATATGAAGGCATCAGCGACTGTAGCTCGGATCTGGCGCGAGGAGCCGTTGATGAAAGTTCCGCTCACAATCGGTGATTACCTGAGGCGCGGCGCCGCCGTGTACGGGGACCGGACGGCTGTCGTCGATGAGCCGGGGACTGCGGGCTCGCTCGGCACGCTGAGTTACCGGGAGCTGGACGCCCGCGCCCGCGGCATGGCGCTAGCACTGGAGTCCCTGGGCGTCGGCCAGGGCGAGCGGGTCGCTATCGTCAGCCCGAACGCGGCCCGGTTCCTGATCGCCTACTTCGGCGTCAGCGCCTACGGCCGGATCCTGGTCCCGGTCAACTACCGGCTGAACGCTGACGAGATCAGCTACATCGTCGGCCATTCCGGCAGCTCGGTGCTCCTGGTGGACCCCGAGTCGGAGGAGAGCCTGCGCGGCATCAGCGCCAAGCACAAGATCGTGCTGGACGGGGCCGCGGATGCGGAGCTGTTCGGCGCGGCAGCGGACGGGGCCGAGCCCGCCGGGTGGGCCGCGGACGAGGACGCGACCGCGAGCATCAACTACACCAGCGGTACCACCGCCCGGCCGAAGGGCGTCCAGCTCACGCACCGGAACTGCTGGCTGAACGCGGCCACGTTCGGCTGGCATACGGCCGTGACCGATCGCGACGTCTTCATGCACACGCTGCCGATGTTCCACTGCAACGGCTGGGGTATGCCGTACGCGGTGACCGGGATGGGCGTGCCGCAGATTGTCGTCCGCAAGATCGACGGCGAGGAGATCCTCAGCCGGATCGAGGCGCACGGGGTCACGCTGCTCTGCGGAGCGCCCGCCGTCGTGGCAGCGATCCTCACCGCAGCCGCTGACCGGCGGGCCGCCGGGCGGGAGGCCCCCGGCGCCGGCACCGTGCGGATCGTCGTCGCGGGCGCGCCGCCGCCGTCGAAGACCATCGAGCGGGTCGAGACCGAGCTCGGCTGGGAGTTCATCCAGATCTACGGGCTCACCGAGACAGCGCCGCTGCTGACCATCAACCGGGCCGTCGCCGAGTGGGACGGGCTGCCGGCGGGCGAGCGGGCCCGGCTGCAGTCGCGGGCCGGGGTACCGGCCATCGGGGTCCAGATCCGCACGGACTCCGACGGCGAGGTGCTGGCGAGGTCCAACCACGTGTTCGCCGGCTACTGGGAGCAGCCGGAGGAGACCGCGAAGGCGCTGGACGGAGGCTGGTTCCACACCGGCGACAAGGGCCACGTCGAGGCCGGTGACTACCTGGTCATCTCCGACCGCAAGAAGGACGTCATCATCTCCGGCGGCGAGAACGTCAGCTCCGTGGAGGTCGAGGACTGCCTCTACCAGCACCCGGCCGTGGCCGAGGTGGCGGTCATCGGCATCCCGGACCCGAGGTGGGGCGAGACCGTGAAGGCCCTCGTCGTGCTGCGGTCAGGCGACAGCGTGACCGAGGCCGAGCTCATCGAGCACTGCCGGTCCCGGCTGTCGCACTTCAAGTGCCCGACCTCCATCGAGGTCCGCGAGGTTCTGCCGCGGACGGCGACCGGCAAGCTGCAGAAGTTCAAGCTGCGCGAGCCGTACTGGGAGGGCCTGGACCGCAAGATCAACTAGCCCGATCGCGGCTGCTGCGACGCGGTCGTGGCAGCGGCGCGATCTACGGGCTCCCCTGGCATCCGCCGCTGCGCGGCCCTCACGACGGCGCGGACGAGCTCAGCGAGCCGAGGCGGACCTGCGCGGCGGCAGCGGCACGAAACCGCTCGTGCGCGCCACGTACTGCGCGTACCCGGGCCGGCCGGACATGCGTCCCTCGGTGATGGGCTTGCCGCTGCCGCGGGCCAGCAGGAACGTCATCAGCAGCGGCGAGAAGATCGTGAACAGCCCGGGCCACGCGCCGCAGCTGATCAGGAACAGGCCCCACCACACGCAGGCGTCGCCAAAGTAATTCGGGTGGCGGGTATAGCGCCACAGGCCCCGGTCCATCACCGTTCCGCGGCTGGCCGGATCAGCCTTGAACGCGGCCAGCTGGCCGTCGCCGATGGCCTCGAAGGCGAGCCCGAACAGCCAGATGGCGCCGCCCGCCGCCAGCAGCCAGGCCGGGCCGCCGCCCTCGAACATGCCGGCCTGGACGGGGACCGAGATCAGCCAGATGAGCGCGGCCTGCAGCAGGAACACCTTGCGCAGGGCGTAGGCGGCCCGGCTGCCCGGCGCCTTGCCGAGCATCTCGGTGTACCGGGGATCCTCGCCCTTGCCCCGGCTCCGCCAGCCGACGTAGCCGGCCAGCCGCCCGCCCCAGATCACCGTGGCGCAAAGCAGCAGGATCCGGCGCGGTTCGCTGCCGTGACCGGCCGACAGGGCGAAGGCGACCACGGCGATCACGGCGAAGCCGAGCCCCCAGACGGTGTCGACCACGTTGTACCGGCCGACTCGCAGCGCGACCGCGAAGGTGAGCAGCAGCAGCGCCGTCACGGCCGCGGCACTGACCAGAAGGGTGATCCAGAACGTCGTGGTCACGAAGGCCGCACCGCGAGAATCTGGTGCACTCCCATCCGCCCCTCGTCGAACGCGAGCGCGCTGCCGGCCATGTACAGCCGCCAGACCCGCGCCCCCTCCTCGCCCAATAGCGCGCTCACCTCGGCGCTGCGTGCCTCCAGGGTCGCCAGCCACGCCCGGATGGTCCGGGTGTAGTCCTCGCGCATGGCGTCCACGGACAGGACCTCAAGGCCGGCCGCCTCCAGCAGGCCGACCGTCTCGCCGACAGGCCGCATGTGCATGTCCGGCGCGATGTAGGCCTCGATGAACCTGCCGCCGCCAGGCGCAACGCTGCCGCGCGACATCTGCTGGATCAGCAGCCGCCCGCCGGAGCGGAGCAGATCGCGCAGCTGAGCGCAGAACGCCGGGTACTCCCGGTCGCCCACGTGCTCGCCCATCTCGATCGAGGCGACCGCGTCGTACTGACCCGCGCCGATATCCCGGTAGTCCTGGTTCCGCACGGTGACGCCGCTGACGCCCTCCGCCGTGAGCCGGTCCTGAACGAACCGCGCCTGCTCGCGCGCGAGCGTGACGCCGGTAACGTCGGCGCTGAAGCTGCGCGCCGCGTGCACGGACAGTGACCCCCAGCCGCAGCCCACGTCGAGCAGCCTGGAGCCGGGACCTAGCCCGAGCTTGCGGCAGATGCCGTCCAGCTTGTCGCGCTGGGCGTCGGCCAGCGTGTACGCGGGATCGTCGCTCAGCCACCGCGCGCACGAGTAGGCCATCGCGGGATCCAGGATGAGCTGGTAGAACTCGGCGGGCACGTCGTAGTGGTGGGAGATGACGGCCCGGTCCCGGCTGCGGCTGTGCAGGCGGCCCGTGATCTGCGCCTGCGACTGCGGAGCCGGCGGCCGCGGACCGGGGATCCGCAGCGCTACCGACGCCCGGGCGGCCGCCGCCCAGCCCGCGGGGGAGAGCCTGGCCCCGGACAGGCCGCGCTCCCGGATGGCACGCCACAGCGAGCGCAGGCCCTCGGTCAGGTCGCCATCGACGTCAAGCTCGCCGGTTACGTAGGCCTGGGCCAGGCCGAGCTCGCCCGGATGCCAGAGCAGCCGCCGCAGCGCCTGCCTGCTGCGCAGCACGAGCGTCGGGCCGCCCTCAGGGCCGGCCTCACTGCCGTCCCAGGCGCGCAGCCGCACCGGAAGCTCGCCGCCGAGCAGTTGCTCGGCGACCGGCCGGAGCAGCCCGGCGGCACCGCCGCCCGGCCTGGCGGTGGTCAGGGTCTGTCCTGCCATTAGTAGCTCCGTCCGTCGCGCTGTAGCTGGAACTGCCATACCTGCAGGTAACGCGCTCGGAATCCGGCCTCCGAGTACGCCAGGTACAGCAGCCACATCCGCCGGAAGACCTCGTCAAAGCCCAGTCCGGTCAGCTGGTCCGCGGCCGCCGCGAACCTTGCAGTCCAGATCTCCAGGGTCCGTGCGTAATCAAGGCCGAACTCGTGCCGCCCGGTGATCTCCAGCCGGGTGTGCTGGCGCAGGTTGTCCTCGATCGACCGCACTGACGGGATGAGCCCGCCGGGGAAGATGTACTTGAGAATCCAGGTCTTGGTGTAGCGCGTGGCCATCATCCGGTGATGCGGCATCGTGATCGCCTGCAGCCCGATCCTGCCGCCGGGGGCGAGCAGCCGCTCCAGCGCCCGGAAGTAGTCCGGCCAGTACCGCTCGGACACCGCCTCGATCATCTCGACCGACACGATGGCGTCGAACTGCCCGGTCACCTCGCGATAGTCCTGGACCCCGACGGTGGCACGGTCCGACAGCCCGGCCGCGGCGATCCTGCGGCGGGCCAGGGCGGCCTGCTCCGACGACAGTGTCACGCTGTGCACCAGGGCACCGCGAGCGGCGGCACGGATGGCCAGCTCGCCCCAGCCGGTGCCGATCTCCAGGACACGGCTGCCAGGGGCGACGCCGGCCTCGTCCAGGATCCGGTCGATCTTCCGCCGCTGGGCCGCGGCCAGCTGACCGGCGGCACCCTCGCCGGCCAGGGCGGGACTGCCCGGCTCGCGCCTGACGGCGGATGGCGAACCAGGGCCGTCATCGGCGAACAGGGCCGCCGAGTAGCTCATGGACTCGTCCAGGAACAGCGCGAACATGTCATTGGACAGGTCGTAGTGCTGGTGCACGTTCCGCCGGGCGCCCTCCTCGGTGGCGTCCCAGTCCGCCGGCGGACGCGCAACGTACAGCCGCCGGAGCCACTGGAAACTGCGCGGCACCACGCGATCGATCCGGGTGCACAGCAGGGTCAGCAGCCCGGCCAGGTCGTCGCAGTCCCAGTCACCGGCCATGTAGGACTCGCCGAAGCCGATCAGCCCGCTCGCCCCGATGCGCCGGTAGAAGTCGCCGGGGCGGTGCAGCACCATCGTCGGCGCGCCGCGCTGGCCGCCGCCGAACGGCCGGCCGCCGGCCGGCTCCACCCGGATCGGCAGGCGTGCTGCTGCCATCCCGAGCAGCTGGCGGGCGATTGCCGCCTGAACGCCTGCCCCGGGCACCCGCGCGACGTCCGGCCAGCGCGCCGGGCTGACCTCGGGCCTGTCCCGGTGCGGACCGGCGGAGCGGCGGGGATGTGAGAGCGCGGCAGGCAGCTGCGTCGCCTGGCTCATTGGACTCCTTCCTGCGGCTGGTGCGCGGGCCTGGCGATGACCGGCAGGCCGCGCGCCCAGAGCCTGATGCCCTGAGCATGGATTCGTGCCGTCGTTGACAGCGTCGGCCACGGATGACGTGCCGTTACGCGGAGCAGTTCCGCTGTCGTCGCCTCGCGCCGGACGCCGCGGACGCTCGCCACGAACGGCGGGCCTTCCGGCCGGTGCAGCGTGATGGTCAGCGCCAGCCGGCTGCCGGGCTCGGGCAGGGACATCTGATACCGGCCGTCGACCGGGTTGAATGGCGAGACGTAGAACGCCTTGTCGGTCTCCGCGCGCCCGCGCTCGTCGGTCCGCAGCAGATAGCAGTGCCGCTGCCCGTAGGTGTTGTGCACTTCCGCCAGGACGCAGGCCAGCGAGCCGTCCGCGGCGTGGCACCAGTAGACCGACAGCGGGTTGAAGACGTACCCGAGTACCCGGGCGCTGGCGAGCATCGTGATGCGGCCGCCGGCGAGGTCGACGTCGTTCCCGGCCAGAAATGCCTCGACGTTCTCCCTGATGCTGCGGGCCGGGTCGCCAAGATGATCGGCGGCGCGGAAGCTGGCCAGCGGCCGCAGCCAGCGCGGCAGCCGCGGCAGGTGGTCAAGGTCGACGAGCCAGGAGTAGCTGCGGTGGGTAAACGCGCTGGTCAGCGGCGCGGTGCGCACGTGCCGGATCTGGCAGTCGTACAGGGCGGGAAGCGTCACCAGCGGCCCCCCAGTGACTCGGCGGCCGCGAGCCCGGCCCGGCAGCCGTCCTCGTGGAATCCCCAGCCGTGGTAGGCGCCCGCGAAGGCCGTGATGCCGTCGTTGAGCTCGGGCAGCCGCCGCTGCGCGGCCAGGGCCGGCGGGTCGTACACCGGATGCTCGTAGGCCATCCGGGCGATGACCTGGTCATCCGGGATGTCGAGCCCCGGGTTCAGGCTCACGACGTAGTCGCGCCCGGCCGGGAGCTGCTGCAGCCGGTTCATGTAGTAGCTGACCTCGACCTGGCCGGAGTCAGCGGAGCAGGACCGCAGCGCGTAGTTCCAGGACGAGCGGACCCGCGGGCTGGCCGGCAGGACGCTCGCGTCGGTGTGCAGGACGGTGTCGTTGCGCGAGTACCTGAAGGCGCCGAGCACGTCGCGCTCAGCCCCGGTCGGATCGGCGATCAGCCGCAGCGCCTGGTCCGGGTGGGTGGCGACGACGACGGCGTCGAAGCTGCCGGCGGCCCCCGGCTCTCCGTCGGCGTCCGTGAAGCTCACCTCGGCGCCGCCCGCGTGCCGCCGGACCGCGGTGACGGCGGTCCCGGTCCTGACGTCCGCGAGCTGCTTGGCCACGCGCTCGGTGTAGGTGCGCGAGCCGCCGGTGATGGTGAGCCACGGCGGGGAGCCGGTGACCGACAGCAGCCCGTGGTGGTCCAGGAAGGTGAACAGGTAGCGGGCCGGATAGCGCAGCGCGGTGTGCGGCGGGCACGACCAGACCGCGGCCACGAACGGCATCGCGAAGTGCGTGATGAAGTAGCGCGAGTAGCCGCCGGCCTGCAGGAACTGGCCCAGCGTCAGCTCGGGCGCAGACGCGTCCTGGCCGCCGGCGCTGCCTACGTCCGGGTGGGCGATCAGCCGCCGCGCGGCCCGGTGGAAGCGGAGTACCTCGGCGAGCATCCGCGCGTACCGGACGCGGCCGCCCGGCAGCCCGGCGGCCAGGCCCGGCAGGCCACGATGGCCGGCGTACTGCAGTCCGCAGCCCGCGCAGGTGACCGACATGCTCATCTCGGACGGCTGGACCGGGACGTCGAGCTCGGCCAGCAGCCTCGTCAGCAGCGGGTAGGTGTGGCGGTTATGAACGATAAAACCCGAATCAACGGACAGCGCGGGAAGGCCGCCCTGCGCCGGGCGGCCGTCTGCGCCCAGCTGGTGCGTGTGCGCGTGGCCCCCCAGCCGGCGCTCGGCCTCGAACAGCACGACATCGTCGGTACGCGACAGGACATATCCGGCAGTCAGCCCGGCAATGCCACTGCCGATGACGGCGATGCGGCGCCTGGTCATGCACCCTCCTCGATAGAACCCTGGTTCTACCCCTGGCTTTCGTGACCTCTCGCGTTCCGGATTGGTCTGCCGGCCTGATTCGTTCCCGCGAGGGCGATCTTTCCTAGCCGCCGCGCGGCGTAGTAATCTCCGCGCTGTCCCGGTTGCGTTGCAGCCGACCTCCTATCCGGCGACCAACCAGACGAGCGGAGAGGCCTGCCAGTGGCGAGTTCGGGTAGTTCCGGCGTCCTGAGCGGCGGCAGCGAGCCGTCGCTGACGACCGTTGAGCATCGCGGCATCGAGTACATTCCGCACCAGGAACGGTGGGGCAAGCCGAGCAGCCTGTTCTGGATGTGGGCCGGCGCGGTCTGGAACGTGGAGTTCGTCGTCTACGGCGCGCTCGCGATCGTGGTGTTCGGGCTGTCCTTTGCCCAGGCCGTGATCATCGTCCTGATCGGCAACCTGTTCTACTTCCTGACCGGCCTCGCCAGCCTGCAGGGACCGGAGGCCGGTACCACGGTGTTCGGGATCAGCCGGGCCGCATTCGGACCGAACGGCAACCGGCTGCCGTCCTTCTTCAACTGGGTCACCCAGGTCGGCTTCGAGATCGAGGGCATCGCCCTGATCGTGTTCGCCGCGATCCTGCTGACCAGCAAGGCGGGGTTCACCGCCGGGACCGCGGCGAAGGTCATCTTCATCGTCCTCGCGGTCCTGATCCAGGCGGTACTGCCGCTGCTGGGCCACGCGGCGGTGCTGCGGGTGCTGCGCTGGCTGGCCATCCCGTTCGTCGTGCTCTTCGCGGTGATGGCAGCCCTGACCACATCGAAGGTCAATCTCCACGTTCCCGCGCACGGGGCCAGCTGGGGCGCGCTGACCATCTTCCTCGCGCTGGTGATCTCAGCCGGCGGACTCGGCTGGACCGAGAACGGCAACGACTACTCCCGTTACCTGCCGCGGGGGACCGACAAGAAGCGGATTGTGCTGGCCGTCGCGCTCGGCGGTGCCATCCCCTCCGCCCTGCTGGAGATCCTCGGCGCCGCGATCGCGACCGGAGTGCCGAGCGCCACGACGCCGAACGGCCTGGTGTCCGGCTTCCCCGGCTGGTTCGTCTGGCCCTACCTGATCTTCGCGATCGTGCAGCTGTTCGCGATCAACACGCTGGACCTGTACTCCTCCGGCGTGACGCTGCAGAGCCTCGTACCCGGTCTCAAGCGCCTCCAGTGCGTCGCGATTGACACGGTCATCTGCGGCGCGCTGGCGGCCTACGCGGTCTTCTCCTCGAACTTCTACTCGCTGCTGGCCGACTTCCTGCTGTTCATCATCGTGTGGCTCGGGCCGTGGTGCGCGATCTACCTGGTGGACAGCTGGCTGCGCCGGAACAGGTATGACCATGACGGGCTGATGAACGAGCGCGGCGGCCTGTACTACCGCAACGGCGGTATCCACTGGCCCGCGATCATCGCGCAGGTCGCGGGCATGGTCTGCGCCGCCCTCTGGCTGAACGCCTACTCGCCCTATGTCGGCCCGCTGGCCAGCCGCATCGGCGGCCCGCTCGGCTCTGACTTCAGCGTGTTCATCGGCCTGATCGTCGGCGGCCTGGTCTACTTCGTGCTGGCGCGCAGGTCCGTGACAGCTGAGGGCGAGGTCACGCCCGCGGTCAGCTGATCTGCCGACGCGGCTGTGACCGGGATGCGCAGTCTGAGCTAGGGTCTGCGAACGTGACTGCACCGCGCATTGCCATCGGCCCGAGGCGCAGCCGGTTTGCCGCCGATGCGGTTCTCGCCGCCGGCGGAGAGCCGGCCGATGCGGACGAGCGTGCCGATGCGCTCGTCTGGCTGGCACCGCATGACACCGACGGGCTCCGCGCCGCGGTGGCTGCCACCTCGCCGCGCTGGGTCCAGCTGTCCTCGGCCGGAATCGAGCGGGTGGCCGCGGCCGGGCTGCTCGATGCCGGGCGGACCTGGACCTGCGCCAAGGGCATCTACGCCGAGCCGGTGGCTGAGCACGCGCTGATGCTCGCGCTCGCGGGGCTCAGACTGCTGCCGTCGCGCATCCGGGCGACAAGCTGGGGCCGGGCCGGCGGGCAGTCGCTCTATGACGCGCCGGTGACCATACTCGGCGGGGGCGGGATCACCGCCAGCCTGCTGGCGCTGCTGGCGCCGTTCCGGGTCCGGGCGACGGTGGTGCGCCGCAGCGCCGAGCCGGTTCCTGGTGCCGCCCTGACGGTGCCGGCCGCGATGCTGCCCGAGGCGCTGGCGGACGCGCGGGTGGTCTTCCTGGCACTGGCCCTCACGCCCGAGACCACCGGCATCATCGGCGCACCGCAGCTGGCAGCGATGCGGCCGGACGGCTGGCTAGTGAATGTCGCCCGCGGCCGGCACGTGGTGACCGACGCGCTTGTCGCGGCTCTCGCCGCCGGTGAGATCGGCGGCGCGGGTCTGGACGTCACCGACCCTGAGCCCCTGCCGGACGGGCATCCGCTGTGGACGCAGGACCGCTGCATCATCACGCCGCACACGGCCGACACTCCGGAGATGGTCAGGCGGCCGCTGGCGCTGCGGATTCGCGACAACGTGACCAGATTCGCCGCCGGGGAACCGCTCAGCGGGGTGATCGACCCGGCCGCGGGCTATTAGCCAAGCGGAGGCCCGGCCGCCAGCGCGAGGTAGGCGGCGCCACGCGGCGAGATGCGGTAGCCGACATCGAGGCTGATGGTCAGGCCGAGCGCCTTGAGGCGCCGTACGTGGAGCTTGAAGTCGGCGCGCTCCCAGTTCAGATCCGGGGCCAGCAGCGCCGACGACACCGCCGGCCGCTCCGCGATGGCTTCCAGCACCTGCCTCGTCCACGGGCCGCGCTTGCTGGCCGCGTCCATCCGGGCGAGCCGCGCGCCGATGGCGGCGACCTCGGCACCCGTCAGCGTGGCGGTGCCTGCGAGCTCGTCCCGCGGATCGGGGCCGTCTACCGGCCGGAACCTGATCCGGTAGAGCGGCAGGGCGGGATCGCCGCGCAGGTCGCCGACGAGCGCCTCGACCGAGGGGAAGCCGGCATCGCGTGCCTGCACCGCCGTGATGCCGGCCGTGGTGATGACGTCGATGGTCTCGGCGAATGCCAGGCCCGCGCCTGTCCGGTACTGATGGCCGGCCACGACCTGAGGGCGGCGCCAGCGGCGGAATGCCGGCGTGATGGTGCCGTCGCGGATCCCGGTACGCAGGCGCGGCTCGAACTGCACGTCGAGACTGTACTGCGGCGGCAGCCGGGCGCAGCTCCGGGTTCCGGGTTTGGGTGCCGCCCCAAGACCCGGGACACTGGGCGCATGGGTGGCAGCCAGCTGGACCAGGCAGCGGCGGTCGTCAACGAGCATGCCTTCCGGCTCCCCCCGCCTGGCCTGCGGGACCTGGTCAGCGGCTACATCGGCTTCCGGCAGGCCGGCGTCGAGCCGGCCCGCCACCGGGGGCTGCCGTCGCCCGAGCTGACGCTGATCTTCACGCTGGATGATCCGCTGGTACTCGCGTCGCACCCGGATCCGGCCCAGGCACCAGGGACCTACGACAGCATCGCCGGCGGCCTGCACACCGCGCCCGCGATCATCACGCACGAGGGCCGTCAGTCCGGTGTCCAGCTGGGGCTGAGTCCTCTCGGCGCCCGGATGCTTCTCGGCATGCCCGCGGGCGAGCTGGCAGAAATCGACGTCGCGGCTGAGGAGGTGCTCGGCTCGCTGGCGACTGAGGTGCGGGACCGGCTGCGCACGGCGACGACCTGGCCGGGCCGGTTCGCGATCCTCGACGAGGTGCTCACTGCCAGAGCAGCCCGCGGCGCGGCACGGGCGGGCGCCGGGGTCAGCCCCGAGGTCGCGTACGCCTGGCGGAAGCTGCTGCGGACCGGTGGTGCCACCGCCGTCGGGGTGCTCGCCGCCGAGACTGGCTGGAGCGAGCGGCACCTGCGGGCGCGGTTCCGCGAGGAGACCGGGCTCGGGCCGAAGGCAGCCGCCCGCGTCATCCGGTTCGGGCGGGCCAGGCGGGAGCTGATGCGCCGGGTGGCAGCAGGCGAGGCGCCGGGCCTGGCGGATCTCGCCGTCGCCTGCGGCTACTTCGACCAGGCGCACCTGGATCGCGAGTTCGGGCTGCTGGCCGGCTGCGCTCCGACTACCTGGCTGGCCGAGGAGTTCCGAAACTTCCAATCCGTCGCCGCGTAGGCGCTGCGAGGCTGGCTGCATGAGCGACAAGACTCCAGCACCCCAGGTATGGCCGACGCTGCGGGCCCGCGACGCCCGCGCACTGATCAGGTTCCTCGTCGACGCGTTCGGCTTCGAGGAGACAGCCGTTTACGGCGAGGGCGACCGGGTGGACCACGCCGAGCTGGCCTGGCCGCCCGGCGGCGGCATCATGCTCGGCTCGGTGCGCGGCACCGACTCCGACGAGTGGGACCTGCCGCCCGGCGGCTTCGGCGCCTACGTGGTCACCGACGAGCCGGACGCCCTCTACGCCCGCGCCACCGCGGCCGGCGCGGAGGTCCTCACGGAACTGCACGAGACCGACTACGGGTCGAGGGACTTCGCGGTCCGCGACCCCGAGGGCAACCGCTGGTCGTTCGGCACCTACCGGGGCGCACCGCGTGCCGGCTGAGGAGCTGCCTGAACTCGAGCTCGCGTTCCCCGGACCGGAGCGGGACAGTGGCGTGGCCGCCATCCTGGCTGGTACCAAGACCGCGCTCACGGGTCTGCTGGAGATACTCCAGCACGCGGGCGAGCCCGTCCCCGAGGCAGGTCAGCGATTCTCCGTGCTCGATTCAGCTGGCCTGCCGGCGGCGGTCATTGAGCTCACCGAGGTCCGGGTCGTGCCGATGAGCGAGGTCGACGACGAGTACGCGCACGCCGAGGGCCGGGGCTATGCCGACGCCGCCGCGTGGCGGCAGGCACACGAGGAATTCTTCACCAGCCCGGGCATCCGGGAGTTTCTCGGTGCCACGCCGGCGATCGATGCTGACACCCTCGTTGTCACCGAGCGGTTCCGCCTGATCGACCTGACACTGTGACGATTGCGGTTACATTGGCGAGCGATCTGCCCGTCTTCATGCCCTGTAACTGTCACAGAGTGGCGGACAGCCGCACTACCGCGGGCCGGAAAACGCGTTGCCGCCGGGCCGGCCAGGGTGTTGGCTGCAGGCGTGCAGTTCGAGCTCATCGATCCCGGTGCCGACGCCAGAGGTCGTGACCGCTGCTACCAGATAGTGGCGGAGTGCGAGCGACTCGATGCCCCGGAGCTGCCAGTCCAGTCCGCACGAGACTTCGCGGCCTGGCTGACGGGCTTCGGAGATCCGCGGCGACTCTGGCTTGCGCTCGATGAGGCCGGGGAGCCGGCCGGCTGTTACGTGCTCACCCTCCCATCCAGGGAGAACCCGGATATGGCCGTGTGCCTGCTGGCCGTCCGCCCGGAGCGGCGGCGTGAGGGTACCGGGACGTCGCTGCTCACGCGCTGCGCGCGCGAGGCACGCCAGGCGGGGCGGCTGCGCCTGGCCGGGGAAGCGCCCGATGACTCGCCCGGTGCGGCATTCGCTGCCGCCTCAGGTGGCCGGCCGGGCATAGCGTTCGAGTTCCGGCGGCTCGTCATCGATGGCGGCCTGCACGCGCGGCTGGCCCGGCTGCGGGCGGAAGCCGCCGGGCGCGCTGCCGGCTACACGCTGGTGAGCTGGCGCGGTGCCACGCCGGGGGGCTACCTGGCCGGCTCGGCGCAGCTGAGCGCGGCCATGGCCGATGCGCCTGCTGATGACGGGGTCGAGCCGCAGATCTGGGATGCCAGCCGGATCAGGAACTTTGAGCAGACCCTGCTGTCGAGCGGCCAGCAGCTCTACACGGTGGCGGCCCGGCAGGAGAAGACGGGCTGCGTCGCCGCGATCACGCAGATCCGGATCGACAGCGCCAGCCCTGGCTGGGCCTATCAGGGGATCACCGCAGTGCTGCCAGAGCACCGCGGTCACCGCCTCGGCCTGCTGGTCAAGGCCGAGATGCTGGACCGGCTGATCGCGGCCGCGCCGGACGTGCGCCAGGTCCGGGCGCGTAACGCCGGCGCCAACGTGCACATGGTCGCGATCAACGAGCAGCTTGGCTTCCGGCTCAGCTCGGTCCGCCGGGACTGGGAGCTTGACCTGGCTGCCGTCCCCGCGGCCGGGGGCCACCTGGGGTGCTAGGAGGGAACTGCCGCGATAGCATCGCCTGAACCCGGCCAAGGTGGTGGATCCCGGCTCAATGACGGCGACGGACGCGAGTACGCGCTACGACTTCATCATCATCGGCGGCGGGTCCGCGGGCTGCGCGCTGGCGAACCGGCTGTCCGCAGACCCGGCGAACCGCGTCCTCGTCCTGGAGGCCGGCCGCCCGGACTACAAGTGGGACGTGTTCATCCACATGCCCGCCGCGCTCACGTTCCCGATCGGCAGCCGGTTCTACGACTGGAAGTACGAGTCCGAGCCCGAGCCGTTCATGAACGGCCGCAGGGTCTACCACGCCCGCGGGAAGGTGCTCGGCGGCTCCAGCAGCATCAACGGCATGATCTTCCAGCGCGGTAACCCGCTGGACTATGCCCGCTGGGCGGCTGACCCCGGCATGGAGGACTGGGACTACGCGCACTGCCTGCCGTACTTCAAGCGGATGGAGACCTGCCTGGCGGGCGCGGACGAGTTCCGCGGCGGCGACGGGCCGCTCGTGCTGGAGCGCGGCCCGGCCGACAGCCCGCTGTTCCGCGCCTTCTTCCAGGCCGCGCAGCAGGCCGGCTACCAGCTGACCAGCGACGTCAATGGCTACCGGCAGGAGGGCTTCGCGCCATTCGACCGCAACGTGCACCGCGGCCGCCGGCTGTCCGCTGCCCGCGCGTACCTGCACCCGGTCCTGTCCCGGCCGAACCTCACCCTGCACACCCGTGCCTTCGTCACCCGGATCAGGCTGGAGGGCAGCACCGCGACCGGCGTGGAGTACACCTGGGGCGGGCGCCCGGCCACGGCCACCGCGGGCGAGATCATCCTGTGCGGGGGCGCGATCAACAGCCCCCAGCTGCTGCAGCTGTCCGGCATCGGCAGCCCGGAGGTACTCGAGCCGGCCGGGGTCACAGTCCGGCACGAGCTGCCCGGCGTCGGCGAGAACCTGCAGGATCACCTCGAGGTCTACGTCCAGTACGGCTGCAAGCAGCCGGTTTCGGTGCAGCCGGCCCTCAAGTGGCGGAACCGGCCGCTGATCGGCGCCCGCTGGCTCTTCCTGCGCGGTGGTCCGGGTGCGACGAACCATTTCGAGGGCGGCGGTTTCGCCTGCAGCAACGACGACGTGGCGTACCCGAACCTGATGTTCCATTTCCTGCCGATCGCGGTCCGCTACGACGGGTCGGCGCCGGCCGGCGGGCACGGCTATCAGGTGCACATCGGCCCGATGAATTCCGATGCCCGCGGCAGCGTCCGGATCAGCTCCGCCGACCCGGCTGTCAAGCCCGCGCTCCGGTTCAACTACCTGTCGACCGAGCAGGACCGGCGGGAGTGGGTCGAGGCGATCAGGGTCGCCCGCACGATCCTGACCCAGCCGGCGATGGATCCGTACAACGCCGGCGAGCTGTCGCCGGGGCCGGACGTGCAGACGCCCGAGCAGGTCCTGGACTGGGTCAGGCGCGACGGCGAGACCGCGCTGCACCCGTCCTGCACGTGCGCGATGGGCACCGGCCCGATGGCCGTGACCGATCCGGCTGACCTGCGGGTCCGGGGGCTGAAGGGACTCCGGGTGGTGGACGCCTCGGTCATGCCGTACGTCACCAACGGCAACATCTACGCGCCGACCATGATGATCGCCGAGAAGGCCGCTGACCTGATCCTCGGCAGCACGCCGCTACCGCCGGTGACGGCCGCTTTCTACACCAGGGCGGCGGCGCGGGCAGCCGGCGGCGATGCCGCGTCCTAGCAGCGAACTGCCATAATCACCGCGTGAAGCACGGAATCTTCCTTCCCCCGTTCGATGACCTGGCCGAACCGCGCCGGGTGGCCAGGCTGGCCGCCGACGCCGAGCAGGCCGGCTGGGACGGGTTCTATCTCTGGGATCACATGCTCGCCGAGCCGGGCATGGCCGTCGCCGAGGCGTGGACCACGCTCGCCGCGATCGCGATGACGACGCAGCGCGTCCGGATCGGCGCCATGGTCACCCCGCTGGCACGGCGCCGGCCCTGGGTGCTGGCCCGGCAGATCGCGACCCTGGACCGCCTGTGCGGGGGCAGGCTCGATGTCGGCATCGGCCTCGGCGACGACGGGTGGCGTGAGTTCAGCGCGTTCGGGGACGAGGTCTCGCCGCGGACTCGCGGTGAGCTGCTCGATGAGTCCCTGGAGATCATCCAGGACCTTCTGAGCGGGAACGAGGTAGCCCGCGCCGGCCGCCATTTTTCCATCGACACCGCGCCAGTGCTGCCAGTGCCGGTGCAGGACCCGGTCCCGTTCTGGGCCGCGGTCCGCTGGCCGAACCGCAGGCCGCTCGCCCGCGCGGCCCGGCTGCAGGGCTGTTTCCCGATCTTCGCCGGGTCGGGCCAGCTTCCGCCGCCGCCCAGGGCTGCTGATCTGGCCGAGTTGCGGGCGGAACTGGCGGGCCTCGGGGCACCTCGTTCCCTTGATGTGGCTGTTCGGGTTTCCCTGCATCAGCTAGCTGACGCCGCGCGCCCGGAGGCGGCCGCGGCGCTCGCCGGGGCTGGCGTGACCTGGCTGCTGGAGGCGTTCGCGCCCGGTCAGGACGCGGCCGAGATCGAAGCCTACGTACGGTCGGGGCCGGTCCGGTGACCGCGCCGCAGCCGGGAGCCGACCCGAGGGATCCGCTGGGCCTGGCCGCCGATGCCCCGATGCTGGCCGCGTGGCTGGACTTCACCCGGCGCGCGGAGGCGGGCGAGCTGCTGCCGATGAGCGTGCCCGGGCACAAGCAGCGGCAGGACCTGGTCGGCGCGGTCATTGCCGGGGACGCGCCGTTCTACGGCGGCATCGACACGATCAAGCACGCGGACGGGATGCGGGTCGACTGCGAGCGCCGGGCGGCGCGGCTGTGGGGGGCGGACTGGTGCCGCTTCTCGGTGGCCGGGTCGACGCACGGCAACCAGGCGCTGGCTCTCGCGGCCGGCCAGCCCGGCCAGGAAGTGATCATCAACCGGACGCTGCACCGCTCGCTGCTGCTCGGGCTGGTCCTGGCCGGGCTGCGGCCGGTGTGGGTGCGGCCGGACATCGATCCCGTGTCCGGCCTGCCGGCCGGCGTCGCGGTGCCGACGGTCGCGGCCGCGCTGGCCGCGCATCCGGATGCGTGCGCGGTGTTCCTCGGCGACCCGACCTACGTGGGAACGATCAGCGACCTGTCCGGCCATGCGGCGGTCGCGCACGGGGCCGGCGTGCCGCTGATCGTGGACGCGGCCTGGGCCGCCCACCTCGGCTTCCATCCGGACCTGCCGCCGCACGCGATCGCGGCGGGCGCCGACGCGATGGTGACGAGCGCGCACAAGGCGCTCCCGGCGTATACGCAGGGCGCGCTGGTGCTGGCGAGCACGCAGCGGCTGGACCCGGCCCGGCTGGACCGCGCGTTCGAGGCGACGCACACGACGAGCCCGACCGGGTCGATCATGGCCAGCATCGACGCGGCCCGGGCGCTGCTGGCCGCGCACGGTGAGCAGCTGTGCGGCCGGCTCATCCGCGGCGTCGCGGCGGCGCGCAAGCGGCTGCGCGAGGTGCCGGGCCTGGACGTGCTGGACGGGCCGGGCGTGGAGCCGACGAAGCTCGTGGTGCTGCTGGCCGGGACCGGCGCGCACGGCAACAAGGTCGAGGCCGAGATCATCGCGGCCGGGATGCCGGTGGAGATGGCCGACCGCGACACCATCGTTCCCATTCCGACAATCGCCGACGACGAGGAGCAGATCGCCGCCTTCACCGAGGTGCTGATCGCGTCGATCGAGCGCAACCGCGCTGCGCCGCGCACGCTGCGGACCGCGGCCTCGTGGACGGTCGAGCCGGAGACGGTGCTGGCCCCGCGGGAGGCGTTCTTCGCGGCGAACGAGACGGTGTCCGCGAGCGCGGCGATCGGCCGGGTCAGCGCCGAGCTCATCGCGCCGTATCCGCCGGGCGTGCCGGTGCTGGCACCGGGCGAGCTGATCACGTCGGCCGCCGTCGAGGCGCTGCGCGAGGTCGCCGGCGACGGCGGCCGGATCGCCTACGCGGCCGATCCGAGCCTGCAGACGTTCCAGGTCATCGCCCGCTGACCGGGAGCGAATTACCACCGCTATTCGCAGCGGCGACCCGATTATGCACGAGTCTTTACCCGCGATCTGCGATGAGCTGCTGGCCGCGCCTATTTCCGGGCCGTACTCTCCTGCCTGAAGTGCGGAAACGCTGAAGTGCGGAAACACTGAAACCGGGGGAACGGAAATGCACAATCGCAGAATCAGAATGGGCGCGCTTGCTGCCGCAGCCGGCGCAGCGCTGCTGATCAGCAGTGGTCCGGCGCTGGCCAGTGCCACGAGGCCGGCGTCGGTTACCGGGCCTGAGGTCATCTCCGGTGCGGCCTACGGAAAGGCGGCCAACGCCA
>Ga0302326_10002320_pt1 | contig 46588 bp, 38 predicted proteins | sample Palsa_T0_3_FD_202264 | JGI IMG/M metagenome (GOLD analysis project Ga0302326, IMG submission 202264) | Peat permafrost microbial communities from Stordalen Mire near Abisko, Sweden - Palsa_T0_3 | ecosystem: Environmental > Terrestrial > Soil > Palsa > Peat permafrost | place: Sweden: Abisko... | reverse complement strand
ACGTTTTGTTGATATCGTGAAATCGAGATTGCCTTGACTGATCTGATCGGCGACCGCGGTCACTCGTTCTATCGGCTTGGCAAAGCCTCGGGCGACCATCAGTGACAGCAGCGTGACCAGTGCTGCGGTAAGCACCAGCAGGAACAAAGCGCTACGGGTGGATTGGTTGACCCCGGCGAGGCTTTCCTGGGTATCCTGCTGGACGACAGCGATCCAGCCGAGATCGGTGCGACGTATCATCGCCGTACGCTCGATGCCGTCGACGCGGTAATGCTGGATTCCTTCGTAGCCGGCCTTGGCCGCGGCAAATGCCGGATGCCTGCTGTAGTCCTTGAGGTCCTCATCGGAGGGCTCGTGCGCATTGGCAATCAGACGCCCCTGCGGTGTCATCAGGAATGCAAAGCCGGTGCGACCCAATTGAGCGGAGGTGACGGCCTTGCTGACTTCATCGAGTGCCGATGCCTCGATCAGCATGCCGCGTAGCTGTCCTGCCGGGTCGGCGATCGGCACGGCCATCATGAACGCCGGCCTTTGCGAGGTAAGTCCGAGCTGAATCTCGGCGGAATAGGCAGCGCCTCGCAGTATGCTCGCGTAATAGCTGCGAACTCGATATGAGGCGAGCGGTTTCTGATCGCTGCGCGCGACGTTCATGCCGGTGAGATCGGCCGTATGGATCAGATAGGCCCACGGCAGCTGCTGCGCCACTGACGCGACGATGCGCTGATGCGCTTGTGGATCCATCGAAATGGTCTCGGGCAGACTTGCCGCGAGTTTCAGCACGGATAGATTCTGCTGTGTCCAGTCGTTTACCTGTTGCACGACGCGGTCGGAAAACAGCAGCAGGCGCGCCTGTGCGTCCTCATCGCCATCGGCAATGCTGCGGGATCTCTCGAATTGCCAGAATATGGTCAGGGGAAGCAGCGCAACCAGCAGGAAGGCCAGCAGCAGCTGCGAAAAAATTCCGACGCGGCGGGGAAGCTTCGTAATCTGCAGGGGGCTCATGGCGCGCTCCGGCCGGAATGAGTCAGTTGCGAGTGTACGGCAAGTCCGCCCGGCTAGTCCGGCAGCGGCAAGCCCTTGGTCTCGGTTGCGAAGGGAATGATCAGCAGGCCCAGCAGGAAGGCCAGCGCCGTGGTGGCGACCGGGATGCCCATGCTGCCGTAGCGGTGGATTGCATTGCCGAGCAGGAAGTTGACGCCGGCGCCGATCAGGCGTCCGAACGAGGTGGTGAAAGCGAAGGCGCTGGCGCGAACCGCGGTGCCGTACTGTTCCGGCAGCCACAGGCTGAAGACGGCGAAATTGCCGCCGAAGAAGCCGAGGAAGAACAGCACGGCGATGAAGGGCACCAGACCGCCTGGCAAGTAGAACGCCCAGCCGAAACTGAGCCAGATGCAGCAGGCCATGCCGATGAAGAACAGGGCCAGCGTCCCGCGGCGTCCGAGTCGTTCCGCCAGGATTGGCACCAGCAGACAGCCCAGAATGGTGCCGATCGACAGCAGCCCGGTGCCGAGCGAGGCGGTGCGTACCGCCGCTACCGCATCCATGCCTTGTTTCTTCGCCAGGATGATGATGGCGCTGGGTTCATATACGGCGCCGGCCCACAGGCCGATGATTGCCACGGTCAGCAGGCCGGCGTTGACGATGGTGCGGCGGCGGTAGTGCGCGCCGAAGATCTGCGCCAGCGGGCTGGACGTTTTGATCGCCACCTCGGCGGCGCTCTTGGCCCATTTCTCCGGCTCTTTCACCCTGAACAGGATGTAGAGGGACAGCAGTACGGGCACCAAGCCGCACAGGAACATGGCGCGCCAGCCGAAGTACGCCCCGACGGTGAAATTCAGCGCCGCGGCCAGAAAGAAACCCGTGTAGTAACCGGTCTGCAGGTAGCCGGCGCCCATCTTGCGGCGGTCCTCGGGCCAAGCTTCGGCGACATAGGTACCGGCCAAGGCCCATTCGCCGCCGATACCGATCCCGGCCAGCAACCGGAACAGGCCCAGCTGCCAGACATTGTGCGATAGCGCGGCCGCACCGGTGAATACGGCGTAGACCACCACCGAGGCGGCGAGCACGCGGGTGCGTCCGAAGCGGTCGGCAATCGGCCCCCAGAGGAAGGCCAGTCCCCAACCCACCAGGAACAGCGCGAACAGGATCGAGCCGACCAGAGCGACGTTCGCAGGCGAGCCGTCCATGCCCGACTTGGGCAGCAGCTCGGTCAGGGCGGGGCTCAGCACCAGGGCATAAATGAATGAATCCATGCCATCCAGGGTCCAGCCGGTCCAGGCAGCCCAGAATCCGCTGATCTGCGCGCGTGAGAGCGTGCTGCGCTGGCCGGCAGGTGTCGCAAGAGCGCTCATGAGCGTGTTCCCCCGCATTGCATGGCGGTGCATGACCGCAACGTCATGGCTTGGACCGAGCAGCGCGCTGTTCGGCGATTGATTTTTGCCCCGTTCTTGAATAATTTATACAATATCCCATGAAGAACACAAGCTTCGGTTTTGAAAATCCGCTGTCAGGGCGGCAGAGCTCGCCCGAGGTGATCGCCGAATCTCTGCGCCAGGCGATCATCGAAGGCCAGCTCGGACCGGGTGAATCACTGCGGCAGCAAGACCTGGCACAGCATTTCTGCGTCAGCCGCATCCCGGTGCGTGAAGCGCTGCGCCAGTTGGAAAGCGAGCGATGGATCATTTTCCATCCCAATCGCGGCGCACGCGTCAGTTCGCTGAGCGCGCAGGAGGTGCGGGAGATCTACGAGATTCGCGCTTCGCTCGAGGTCACGGCGTTGCGCCTGGCCGCGCCGCAGCACACACCGCAGAGCCTGAAACAGGCCGGCGCGCTGCTGCGTGCTTCACGCGGCGAGAGTGACCGCTCACTGTATGTGCAGCGCAACCGCGAATTTCATCTGGCGCTGTACGCGCCGGCGGGACGTGAGCGCCTGATTGCCATGATCGACTCGCTGCACAGCCAGGGTGAGCGCTATCTGCGGCTGAAGCTGGACATGCCCCCGTACAAGCGGCGCTCGGACGATGAGCACCAGCAGATCTTCGAAGCGGTACGCGCCGGCGAGATCGAACGCGCAGTGCAGATCCTTGAACCGCATCTGCTGCAAACCGGCGAGATGCTGTCGTCCTATCTTGCACTGCACTTGAGCAACTTGGAGCGAAGCGGTCGGCAACGCGGCGGCAGGCGGCAGACGCCGGGCGGTCGCGAGCAATAATTGCCGACGCTCCGGCCAGAAGGATCACCATGGGCGTGAGCGAGTCTGCCGGCGCTGTCCGTTCCTGGACGGTTATGCGCGATGCCAAGGCGCGGCGCGTCGCCGCCGTCGGCGCTCATGCCAGCGGCAAGTTGCTCGCGCAACATGCCATCGTCGAGGCATTGCAAACGCTGCTGCGGCCCGGTGATCGGGTGGCGCTGGAGGGCAACAATCAGAAGCAGGCGGATTTCCTGTCGCGCGCGTTGCTGCAGGTGGATCCGCGCAAGGTGCATGACTTGCATCTGCTGATTTCGAGCGTCAGCCGGCCGGAACACCTGACGCTGTTCGAGCGTGGCGTTGCGCGCCGACTCGATTTTTCCTATGCCGGTCCGCAAAGCCTGCGCGTGGCGCAGCTGCTGGAGGACGGCAAGCTCGAAATCGGCTCGATCTATACCTACGTCGAGCTGTATGCGCGCATGTTCATAGACTTGACGCCGAATGTGGCGCTGGTCTGCGCCGAACAGGCCGATGCGCACGGCAATCTTTACACCGGCGCCAACACCGAGGACACGCCGACCATTGTCGAAGCCACTGCCTTCCGGCATGGCATCGTCATCGCCCAGGTGAACGAGCGGGTCGAGCAGTTGCCGCGAGTCGACATTCCCGGCTCCTGGGTCGATTTCGTCGTGCTCGCCGACAAGCCATTCACGGTCGAGCCGCTGTTCACCCGCGATCCGCGCCACATTACCGAGCTGCAGGTGCTCATGGGCATGATGGTGATCCGCGGCATCTACGAGCGCCACGGCGTCACGGCTCTGAATCACGGCATCGGCTTCGACACCGCTGCAATCGAATTGCTGCTGCCGACCTATGGCGAATCGCTCGGCCTGAAAGGCAAGATCTGCCGCAACTGGGCACTCAATCCGCACCCGACCCTGATCCCGGCGATCGAGAGCGGTTGGGTGCAAAGCGTGCACTGCTTCGGCAGCGAAGTGGGCATGGACGACTACATCCGCGCGCGTCCGGATATCTTTTTCGTCGGACACGATGGCAGTCTGCGTTCCAATCGAGTGCTGTGCCAGCTTGCCGGGCAGTACGGCGTCGACCTGTTCATCGGCTCGACGTTGCAAATGGATGCCGATGCCAATTCCTCCACCGTGACGCTGGGCCGGCTCGCCGGCTTCGGCGGCGCGCCGAACATGGGCCACGATCCAGGCGGTCGCCGCCATAGCAGCCCGCCGTGGCTGAGTCTGATCACCGCGCACGCGCCGGTCGTGCGCGGCCGCAAGTTGGTGGTGCAGCTCGCGGAGACCTTCAAGAAGGGCGGGACGCCGACGATCGTCGAATCGCTCGATGCGGTGGAGGTCGGCAGGAGAAGCGGCATGCCCATCGCACCGGTGATGATCTACGGCGATGACGTCAGCCACGTCGTCACCGAGGAAGGCATCGCCTATCTCTACAAGACCGACAGCGGCGAGGAGCGCCGCGCCGCGGTCGCGGCCATTGCCGGGGCTACCTCCGTCGGCCTGCGCGCGGATGCCCGTCGCAGTGCCGCGCTGCGTGCACGCGGGATCATCGCCTATCCGCAGGACCTGGGTGTATCGCGCATGGCAGCGAAGCGCTCGCTGCTGGCGGCGCGCAGCATCGAGGATCTGGTGGCCTGGTCGGAAGGGCTGTATCAGCCGCCGGCACGCTTTCGCAGCTGGTAGGGGCTGCTCATGATCACGAATTCCCGCTCGCTGCGTGCGCCGCCTGTGCCGCGGATGCCGCGGATGCCGCGCTGGCGGCCACGCCCGCGCCAGCGCGGCCTGCAATTGGCCGATCTCGCCGTCGAAGCGCTGATCGATGAGGCGATGCTGACGCCCAAGCCGGCGCTGGTGGATCCGCGCGGTCCGGGTGCGCATCACGATCTGGATCTCGGGCGCCTGCTGCGTTCCGCGCGTTCGCTGCATGGTGGCTTTCTGGAGATGGCGACGCTGGCTGCAGGAGGCCAGCCGGATCAGGGGTTGCGTGAGCAACTGGCTTTGATCGGTCGCCAGGCCGAGTGCGACATGCTCGCTGCCACCGGCGGCAGCAATGCGCATCGCGGCGCCATCTGGGTCATTGGACTGCTGCTGGCGGCGCGCGCCATCGCCGGTACGCGCGCCAGCGCGCGCGAGATCGCCGCCTTGGCCGGGCGCATCGCGCGGCATGAGGATCGCTTTGCGCCGCAGCTGGTTTCGCATGGCGTGCGCGTCTGCGAGCGCTATGGCGTGGCGGGTGCGCGCGGACAGGCCCGCGCCGGCTTCCCGCATGTGGTGGCCATCGGTCTGCCCGCACTATGGTCGGCGCGCGCGCGCGGCGCCGATGAGAGCTGCGCGCAGCTCGATGCGCTGATGGCGATCATGAGCAGCCTCGACGATACCTGCTTGCTCTATCGCGGCGGTTTGGCGGCCCTGCGCGCCGCCCAGTGCGGCGCCGGCGCCGTGCTGGCCGCGGGCGGCAGTTGCAGCGCTGCCGGCAGGCGCGCGCTGCTGCGCCTGGATGCGCAGCTGCTGGGGCTGCATGCATCGCCGGGCGGCAGTGCCGATCTGCTGGCGGCCTGCCTGTTCCTGGACCGTACGCAATCACGCGGCGTCGTGCGCTGCCTACATTGGCCGCCGAGGTAATTGGCATGGAAAGGATCGAACTGCATTATCCGGCCCGGCATGGCGTGCCGCGGCGAGTGCATGTCGGAGTGGTCGGCTCGGGAGATCTCGAGGTACTGCTGGAGCCTTCGCCGGACACGCGCGCGCACGTGCTGATCCATACCAGCGTGGACGGTTTCGGCGTGGTTTGGAAAAATGTGCTGGACCGCTTCTTCGAGCGCTTCGAGGGAGCGGCCGCAATCGAGATCAATGATTTTGGTGCCACCCCGGGCACGGTGATGCTGCGTCTGGAGCAGGCGGCGGAGGCGCTGCGGGCATGAAGGGCGCACCGGCGCGCGACTACCGGCGTTTTCTAGCCCGTTCGAGCTTCATCGAGATGGCTGCGCGCGAGCGCGCCCGTAGCATTCTCGATCCCGGCAGTTTCCGTGAGTTGCTCGGACCTTTCGATCGCATCAAGTCCCCGTGGCTGCCCCTGCAGGGCATCGTGGCGCAGGCCGACGACGGCGTGGTGCTGGCGCGCGGGACGCTCGATGGCCGCCCGGCGCTGGTGGCCGCGATTGAAGGCGCCTACCAGGGCGGCAGCATGGGGGAAGTGTCCGGTGGCAAGATCGCCGCCGCGCTGGAACGGGTGCTCCAGGATTGCGAACAGGGACGGCCGGTGTTGCCGTTGCTGTTGCTGGAATCCGGCGGCGTGCGCCTGCAGGAGGCCAACCTGGGTCTGGCCGCCATCGCTGAGATTCACGCTGCCATCGTCGCCGTGCGGCGGCATGTGCCGGTGGTGGGTGTGGTCGCCGGCCCGGTCGGCTGCTTCGGCGGCATGTCCATGGCGGCGGGGCTGTGCAGCCGGCTCATCGTCACGCCTCAGGCGCGGCTCGGCATGAACGGACCGGAAGTGATCGAGCAGGAAGCGGGCGTCGCTGAGCTTGACGCCACGGACCGTGCGCTGATCTGGAGCCTGATCGGCGGCGCACAGCGCCAAGCCGTGGGCATGGCCGATGAACTCCTGGAGGACGATGCCGCGGCCATCGCCGCGGCAGTGCGCGACGCCTTTGCGCGAGGCATGCCGCGCGTGGAACGCAGTGCGCAAATCGAGCGTTTCGTCGAGCGCCTGACGGGCATCGATCCACAGCCGCCGCTGGAAACACGACCGAGTCTGTCCAGGCGCGGCTTGCTCTGGTTCGAAGCATTGACAGGCCGCGACGGCCTGCTCGCGGGCGGTCCGCGCAGCGTGCGCATCGCCGATGCGCCCCTTGGCGGCGAGCAGGCACGTTTCATCGCGGTCGTGCCCGATGCCCACAACCGCTTTGCGCGCGCGCGCCGGGGAGAGCTGGGTCTCGATGAAGCTTGGGCCCTGGCCGAGCACGTGCGCCGCACCATCGATGCTGATCGGGATGGCGCACGCCGTGCGATCGTCGCCGTCGTCGATGTGGCCAGCCAGGCCTATGGCAGGCAGGAGGAATGGCTTGGCATCCACCTGGCCTGCGCGGCCGCGGCGGACGCCTATGCCACGGCGCGGCTGGCGGGCCATCCCGTGATCGCGCTGCTGGTGGGCAACGCCATGTCGGGTGCGTTCCTGGCCCACGGCTACCAGGCCAACAGGATCATCGCTCTGGATAATCCAGCAGTGATGGTACACGCCATGGGCAAGCAGTCGGCGGCCCGCGTTACGCGGCGCAGCGTCACGGAACTGGAGAAGCTGGGCGAGAGCTTTGCGCCGATGGCCTACGATGTCCGCTCGTACGCCAGCCTCGGCCTGCTGCACGAACTGATTCAAGGCGTCGAGGCCGACGATCCGGGACACGCTGATGTAAAGCGTGTGCAAGCGCAATTGCTGGCCGCTATCGCCGATGCCCGCGCCGGCAGTCCTGATTTGACGAGCCGACTGGCTTCGCCCGCGGCGCACGCAACGCGCGCCGCATCGATTGCAGTGCGCCGGCGTCTGGCGGAACAGTGGGATGCGGCCTGATTCGGCTTCGTGTGTGCACGCATTGCTGCGCGTGTCGGACCTCGAGGCGCTGATGTGGGAAATGCCCAGGCCGGACTGGGCCTGGCAAAGTCTGCAGCGCGCGCCCTGGGTCGTCGTGCGCCGCTCGGTGCCGCGAGCCGGGCTCTGGCCCGTCGGTGTGCGCGGTGCCTCGCGCATGCAGCGCTGCGCAGCGTGGCTTCCGGATCGCGCGATGGCAGCATGCGTCACGCCGCAGAGTCTGGCTGCGAACCGGGCTTGGCGGCAGCTTCGGGACGGCGATGCAAATCCGATGGTCGCAGTGTTGGAGGAGGTGGCGGAAGTGCTTGCTGCACATGGTCATGGCAAGCGATGGGGTCCGGTCGGCAGCGTCGGCTTCGAACTGGCCAGTGCGTTGACCTGTACCACACCGGACAGCGATCTGGATCTGGTGCTGAGCGCGGACCAGCCGATCTCCCGGATCGAGGCGGCCGGGCTGCATGCGGCTCTGTCGAAGCTGTCGGTACGCATCGATATGCTGCTGGAAACGCCACACGGCGCCGTGGCGCTGTCCGAATACGCCAGGGCCGAGGGCTTGATGCTGCTGCGCTGCGCCGGCGGCCCCCGATTGGTGAGTGGTCCCTGGACCGTATGAACATTGCCTACCTGTTCCCAGGCCAGGGTGCGCAGACCCCCGGCTTCCTGCACGCTCTGCCCGAACATCCCGCCGTCATGGCCACGCTCGAGGAGGCCGGCAGCGTGCTGGGCAGTGACGTCATGACGTTGGACACGTCCGCCGCGCTGGCTTCCACCGTCGCCGTGCAGCTCGGCGTGTTGATCGCCGGCGTCGCCGTGATGCGCGCGCTGGCGCAGGAGGGGGTGCGTGTCGATGCCGCGGCAGGTCTCTCGGTGGGTGCATACACCGCTGCGGTAACCTGCGGTGCGCTGGCGTTTGCCGATGCGCTGCCGCTGGTGAAGCTGCGCGCCGAATGCATGCAGCGGGCATACCCGCATGGCTACGGCATGGCCGCCATCGTCGGCCTGGACGAGCGGCAGATCGCCGGCATCGTCGAACAGGTCGGCGGCGCACGGGCGCAGATTTACATCGCCAACGTCAACGCGCCGTCGCAGATCGTCCTGGCAGGTGCCGACCACGCCCTGGAGATGGCAGTCGAGGCCGCGCGCCGGGCCGGGGCTCGCCAGGCCGGACGCATGCGGGTCAGCGTGCCTTCGCATTGCCCACTGCTCGATCCGGTCGCGGAACGGCTTGCGCTGGCGATGCAGCCGGTCGAGTTGCTCACGCCGAAGCTGCCTTATGTCAGCAATCGCCGTGCGCGCATGGTGTGTGATGCACAGGGCGTGCGAGAAGATCTGATCTACAACATTTCCAATACCGTGCGCTGGTACGACTCGGTGAGCGTGCTATACGAGCTGCAGGTGCGCCTGTTCATCGAGCCGCCGCCGGGTCAGGTGCTGAGCCGGCTGGTGGAGCAGGCCTTTCCCGAGGCGCGTGCGGTGCCGGTCGAACATGCGCAACTGCACTCCATCGTGTTGTTGGCCGAACGAGAGCGACAGTCGGCCGCTTGAGTGTGGGCAGCGGGCGCAAAAGGGGCACGGTTCTTGAATACCTGTATGGGCAAGACGCAAAGCGCACCGTCGGGAAAGACCCGCCGAGAAGCACTGATTGTGCGGTCGACGACGGCGGGTTATTACCACTCGCGCGGCGCCTCGCGGGCTGGGATGATTGAGACCAGTGGATCGGAAGGGAAACGCGCGCCTGCGCGGTTGGGGACATTAATGTCACCCCGAAAGGGCCGGTCACAGGAGGATTTGATGCGCAGGAGACGCGAACAGCCGTGAAAGTCACAATTGTGGGGGCTGGCGCCATTGGGGCTTACGTCGGTGTGCGGCTCGCCATCGCCGGCAATGAGGTTACATTCATCGCGCGAGGCGCCAATCTCGAGGCAATCAGGGCCCACGGCGTGCGGCTGAAGGCAGCCGATGGCAGCGAAGAGGTGGCCACGAACGTTCGCGTCACCGCTGATTACTCGCAGGTTGGAGCCCAGGACCTGGTCATCCTTGCGATCAAGGCGCATCAGGTCGAGACCGTCGCTCCCGAATTGCCGAAACTGTATGGCCCTGAGACCATCGTGGTGCCAATGCAGAATGGAATTCCATACTGGTACTTTTACCAGCATGCTGGCGAGCTGGCGGGCACCAGAGTCCAAAGTGTCGACCCGAGCGGCGTGATCAGCCGCCATATTCCCGAGCAACGCGTAATTGGCTGCGTGGTATATCCGGCCGCGGAGCTGCTCTCCCCGGGCGTGGTTCAGCACATCGAAGGCAATCGCTTTCCGGTCGGCGAACCGGACGGCAGCAAGAGCGAACGTGTCGAGCGCGTATCCGCCTGCTTCGTGGCTGGAAAATTGCAGGCGCCGGTACTGACCGATATCCGTTCGGAGATCTGGTTGAAACTTTGGGGCAATCTGACCTTCAACCCGATCAGCGCACTGTCGCGCGCGACGCTGGCCAGCATCTGCCAGTACCCGCTGAGCCGCGCTTTGGCCGTGGCGATGATGACAGAGGCACAGGACATTGCCGGCAAGCTCGGGGTGAGCTTCCGCGTGCCACTGGAAAAACGCGTGGCCGGTGCAGAACGCGTCGGCCACCACAAGACTTCGATGCTGCAGGATGTCGAGGCCGGAAAGGCGCTGGAGATTGATGCCCTGCTGGGATCGGTGGTGGAGTTGGCGCGCTTGACCAATACACCCAGTCCCCACATCGACTCGGTCTATGCGCTGACCAAGCTGTTAGCCAAGACGCTGGAGGAGTCGCGCACTTGACAGGCGCGAGGCCGGCATGAGCGCACCGGTCGGCATTTCCCACGACGAGGCAGGTCCCTGGAATCCCGGCATCCAGTCGCCGATGCCCGCGGAACTTCGTCATCTATGCAGCATTTTCCGGCCGGACAACGTGTTCACGAGCCTGGCGACGGCCGAGGAGCTGCAGGATCTCACGGGTATCGCGCAGAGCGAGCTGGTCGCGTTTCGGCCGCAGCGCCTGGCGCTGCATGAGCTGCTGATTCGCATCAGTGCCGATCTGGCCGTCGCCGATGGCTCGCGAATCGAGGATCTCGGCATCAACTTCCGGCAGATCGCGCGCCGATTGCTGGTGGGGTATATCGAGCCGGAAATGCCGGCTATCGTCTCGGGCTACAGCGCAATGCGAGCGCGGGTGGCTGAAGTGATTCAAGCGGCGCTGTCCGGAGTCGGCGCCGATCGCAACGCGGGCTCGCCTCGCACCCGTCGCAGTCTATTTACGCGTTTGGCGAAGCGCCGCGCCGATGCGCCGGTCCCGGCCAGCGATCACGCTTGGGACATCGGCCAGATCGCAGCCTGCGAGCGCATGGCGAATTCCGCCAGCGATGAGCTCGAGCGGGCCGCATACCGCGCGCTGGCACGTGTGATGTCGGCAATGTTCAACCGCCACGGCGGTGCCTGGGGCGAGCGCGGCCTGATCGCCGCGCTCGCCTCGGATCTGGCGTGCAACGAATTCGGAAGCGAGAGTATCGGCCATGCTCTGGAGCCGCTGCTGCAGCGTGCGGCCGCGAGCGAGGGCTACTACCGCCTGCCGCGCCAGCAGCGGCCCATCGTCATGAATACCAAGGGCGCATCGGCCGCCGGCAAAAGCAGCCTGCGGCCATTGCAGAAGAAGCTGGCTGGGGCCATTGGCGTGCGCTGGAGCGATTTTGCGCTCATCAGCCCCGATATCTGGCGCAAACAGCTGCTCGACTATCAGTCACTCGGCGCCGCCTACAAGTATGCCGGGGCGATGACCGCCGAGGAATTGCAGATCGTGGATCAGAAGCTCGATCGCTACATGGCGCGCAAGCACCAGCGCGGTGACATGTCACACCTGCTGATCGATCGGTTTCGATTTGACAGCTTCGCTCCGCATTCGGACGAGGCAGGCAGCAATCTGCTGACGCGCTTTGGGCAGAACGTGTATCTGTTCTTCGTGATCACCCCGCCCGAATCGCTGGTCGAGCGCGCCTGGGTCCGCGGTCTCGAGTTCGGACGCTACAAGGCGGTCGGCGACACCTTGGCGCACAGTGTCGAGGCGTACTCGGGGATGCCGGATCTGTTCTTTACCTGGGTGCGCCGCACGGACAAATCACTGCACTTCGAGTTCCTGGACAACAGCGTGCGTCTCGGGGAGGCGCCACGTACCGTGGCATTCGGCGACAACGAGACGGTGAATGTGCTGGACGTCAACCGCATGCTCGATATCGAGCGCTTTCGGCGCGTCAACGTCGCTGCCACGGCCGCCGAGTTCCTCTACCCGGATCGAGCCAGGCTCGCGCCCGAGCACAACACCGTCTTTCTGCAGCGCTGCGTGGAGCGATTTCGCGCGGTAAACTTTGCCGAGCAGTCCACCGGCCGCATCTACCTGCGCATCGTTTCCGGCAAAGTGGTGTCCGCCGATCGCGAGGCGCTGCGCGCCGCCACCGCCGATGCCGGTACGCGCGCCGGCGTGCGCGCCGTGGCGCCCGCGGCGCTCGAGGATGCGCTGCACGAGCCGCAGCAGCCCGAGTATTTGAAGCAGACGATAGCGGCCACCCAGGTTCTTACGCTCGGTCAATGGGGACCATAGCAACAGTTCAGGAGACAGCGTGTGCGCATAGCCATCATCGGACAACAGGATTTCGGCAAGGCGGTGCTCGAGGCCATGCTTGCACGGGGCGACAGCGTCGCCGGCGTGTTCTGCGCGCCGGAGAAGCCCGCTGAAAAGCCCGATCCGCTGCGAAGCGCGGCCGAGCAGCGCTACATTCCCGTCTATCAGCTGCCGTCCCTCAAGAGTTCCGAGGCGCGCGAAGCGCTGCGCGGATTGGAGGTCGATCTGGGCGTGATGGCCTACGTGCTGCAGTTCGTTCCGCAGGAGTTCGCGACGGTGCCGACACTGGGCATGATTCAGTACCACCCGTCATTGTTGCCGCACTATCGCGGTCCGAGCTCGATCAACTGGCCGATCATTCGCGGCGAGGAGCGCACCGGCCTGACGATCTTTCGGCCCACGGACGGCCTGGACGAAGGCCCCATCATTCTGCAGAAGGAGACTGCGATCGGCCCGGACGACACGCTGGCAAGCGTGTACTTCGACCGCCTGTTTCCGATGGGGGTCGCGGCGCTGCTGGAAGCGGCCGACCTGGTCGTGAATGGAAAGGCGCAACCGATCGTACAGGACGAATCGCAGGCGAGTTATCTGGGTTGGTGTCGCAGCGCCGAGTCCCGAATCAACTGGCACAATCACATCGATCTGGTCTACAACCTGATTCGCGGCTGCAATCCGGCTCCCGGCGCCTGGACGACCTTCAAGGGCAAGAAGTTGTCCCTGTTCGATGCGCGCAAGCACGCGGCGCGCACCTTCTCACAGTGCAAAGGCACCATCGGCACGGTCACGGCGATCGACCAACACAGCGTCTTCGTCGCTGCGCAAGGCGGTCAGATCGAACTGCAGCGAGTCAGGTACGACGGCGGCAAGAAGCTGCCGGCGGCGCAATTCTGTGCCGAGGCGGCCCTGGAGGTGGGCGCACTGCTCGGGGACTGAGCCTCAGCCGGTACTGATCCAGACCGATTTCGGTTCGGTGAAATTCTCGATCGCGACTTCGCCGTGCTCGCGCCCGAAGCCGGAGTCACCCGCGCCGCCCCAGGGCAGACGTACGTCGGTCGGACCGAAGGTGTTCACCCATACTGTTCCGGCTTTCAAACGCCTGATGAAGCGGTGCACCCGGCCGATGTCGGCGCTCCAGACGCCCGCCGCCAGGCTGTAGCGGGTTCCGTTGGCCAGCTTGATGGCATGCTCTTCGTCCCGGAAGCGCAGGACGGCCGCGACCGGACCGAAAATTTCTTCCTGAGAAATTCGCATGCCGTGTTCGACATCGGCAAACACCGTGGGACTCACAAAGAAGCCGCGCTCGCCCAGGCGCGAGCCGCCGGCGACGATCCGCGCGCCTTCGCGCTGACCGACCTCGATGTAGTCGAGCACGCGCTTCATCTGCAGCGACGACACCAACGGACCCATGGTCGTGGCGCGGTCGCGGGGATTGCCGACCCGCACTGCCTTGGCGCGCGCGACCAGCCGTTCAACGACCTGATCGTATACCGCCTCGTGAACCAGGATTCTCGAGCCGGCCGAGCACACCTGGCCGCTGTTGAAGAAGATTCCGGCGCTGGCTGCCTTGACCGCAGCCTCCAGATCGGCGTCCGGGAAAATGATATTGGCGGATTTGCCGCCGAGCTCGAGGGTCACGCGTTTGAAGTTTCCGGCTGCGCCGCGCAGTATCTGGCGGCCGACAGCCGGGGAGCCGGTGAAAGTCACCTTGTCGACATCAGGATGGTTGACCAGTGCGGCGCCCGCGGTCGCGCCGAATCCAGTCACGACGTTGAGCACGCCCGGTGGCAACCCGGCGGCGAGTGCCAGCTCGCCCAGGCGCAACGCGGTCAGTGAGGTAAGCTCGGCGGGTTTGAGCACCACTGTGCAGCCGCAGGCCAGCGCGGGTGCGATCTTCCACATGCCGATCATGAGCGGAAAGTTCCACGGCACGATGGCGGCCACGACGCCCAGGGGCTCGCGCACCGTATAGGTGAGCGCATCGGCGCGCGCGGGAACGACCTGACCATTGATCTTGTCGGCCCAGCCGGCGTAGTAGCTCAAGGTGTCGAGTACCGCGGGCAAATCCTGGCGGCGTATCGCGGCAACCGGCTTGCCCGAATCAAAGCTCTCCAGTTCGACCAGTTCGTCGGCGTGCTGCCGGATCTGATCTGCGAATCGCAACAGCATGTGGCCGCGCTCGCTGGCGCGAATCTGCCCCCAGGGGCCCTCGAAGGCTGCGCGGGCGGAGCGAACCGCAGCCTCGACATCCGCCGAGTCACTCTCGGCGACCCGGGCGATGAGCTGCTCGGTGGCAGGATCCACCGTATCGAAGTATCGGCCCGAGGCGGCCGGTATGCGCCGGCCATGGATCAGCAGATCCTGCGACTCGACTGCAGCCTCGGAAAGGTCCGGATCCGGTCGTAATGCATATGCAGTAGTATTCATATATTAATCATCGTAGTGTCAGCGCTGGGGCGACTATGCGCCCTGGCGAAATTCATGGAAATATGAGATAAAACACCTATATCGGATCCAAAAACGGCAGTAGATGCGATTGCGAGCGAAGCCAAATTAGGCACTTGTCAGCATATATTGGGTCAGCGATCAGTGAAAAAAAGAGGCGGCCGCAATGATCCGCATTGAAATTGAACCGATCTGGCGATTCCGGCGCGATGAGCAGCCGCAGTCCATTCAGGTGATGATCGATCTGCTGAACGAAGTGCGCCTGACCGGCAAAATCACTCAAGCCGCCACCCGGGCGGGCATGTCGTACCGGCATGCCTGGAACCTGATCGAGAAATGGTCCGCCTTCTTCGAAGCTCCGCTGGTGGAGCGAAAGCAGGGACGCGGCACCAGCCTGACACCCTTTGGCGCGAAGCTCGTGTGGGCGGGCCAGAGACTGCACGCCCGCCTGGGGCCGCAACTGCAGAATCTGGCTCAGGAGCTCGAGACCGAGATCAGCCAGTTTCTGCCGCACGCCCCGGCCATCATCCGCGTACACGCCAGCCATGGCTTCGCGGTCTCCAAGCTCAGGGAGTTACTGAGTCGCGACGCGCAGATCGAAGTGGATTTGCGCTATGTGAGCAACCAGTACTCGCTGACCTCGCTGGCGCACGATGCCTGCGATCTGGCGGGTATGCATCTGCCCCAGGGGCCGTTGCGCGAGAGCAGCATCGCCGCCAGCAAAGCCTGGCTGATACCGGCCATTCATCGCGTGATCGGCTTCGTGACGCGCGAGATGGGATTGATCGTAAAGCGCGGAAATCCACTGGCGATCAGCTCACTCGAGCGGCTGCTGGACAGTTCCGCACGGTTCGTGAATCGCGACCCGGACTCCGGGACTCGACGGCTGTTCGATCAGCTGCTGGCTCAGCGCGGCCTCAACGGCGCTCTGATCAATGGTTACGAGCAGGTGGAGTTCACACATGCCGCGGTTGCCGCCTACGTGGCCAGCGATATGGCCGATGTCAGTTTCGGCGTGGAGGCCGCGGCCCGGCAATTCGATCTCGATTTTGTGCGGCTGGTGACCGAGGATTATTTCTTCGTCTGTCGCAAGGAGTTTCTGGAAATGGAATCGATGAAGCGCGTGCTGTCGATTCTTCGCAGCGAGGAATTCCAGAAGGCCATCTCACAGCTGCCGGGCTATCACTGCCAAGGCGCCGGTTCGGTCTACAGCGTCAAAGAGGCATTCCAGAGCTGAGTGATTGTGCCGTTCAATCCGGCCTTCGAGCAGGACTGTTATTGATTGACTTGACCCCCCGGCGCGGGCTGCAGCGGCGCCTGTCTGCTGCTGCGGCCGGGGGATGATTCGGTCGGGCAATCCATGGCATCGTAACGCTGGCGCAGATCATCGATGCGCTTGTCGGCTTTACCTTGCGCGGCGCTGACGATATCGGTATCGGTGCTCGTGGTCGGCGCTTCGCGCCGCGTCTCCTCGCTGTCCTTGATTTGCGCCTGAATATTGGCGCATTCGGCGGCGTTGTCGGCCGCGCCGCTGCTGTCCGCCGGCAGCGCCGAGGTGGATGCGCTGGCGCGATGGTAAGGCCAGTTGAAATCCTCGCAGCCGCTCACGGCCAGCAGCAGCAGAGCGCAGCACGCCGCGGCCGCAGCGCCCGCACACTGCTCAGTAGCGCGCGGGGTGCGCCGGCTGAGGCTGCGGGAAATCGATTTTCGCTGTGCGGTGCGCAAGACTGCATTATGGCGCCCGCCACGGCCCCGCGGCTAGGGCAGGCGGGCGATTTCGCACACACCGTCGTTCACAGGCCGCTGACGAATTGTCCCTTCGGATCGGAGAAGATGATCTCGACGCGACGGTTCTGCTGCCGTCCGGCGCTGGTGTCATTGCCGGCCACCGGAGCGGATTTGCCGCGCCCCACGGCCTGAATCTGCGATGCGGGGACGCCGCGGGTTTCAAGCGCCGTCGCGACCGCGTTGGCGCGGCGTTGCGACAGCGCCTCGTTGTAGCTGTCCGTGCCGACGCTGTCGGTGTGCCCTTCGATGCGAACCTTGATGTCCGGATGGGTCTGCATGAATTGGCTCAGACGCGACACCAGTTCGTCCGCGCCGGGTTTGAGCGTGTCGTCGCCGGTGTCAAACAGCACATTGCCGAGCGTGAGCACCATGCCGCGATCGGTCTGTTTGGCCTGCATCGCCGCAAGCTGCTGTTGGGCGTCGCGCGCCTGCTGCTCGGCCTCTTGTGCCTGCTGCTGGGCCGCCTGTGCCTGCTGTTGCGATTGCTGCGCCTGCTGCTGCGCCACCAGGGTCTGCTGATGCGAGGCCGCGGCCTCACGCTCCCGCGCCTCCAGCAGCACGCGCTCGCGCTGCGCCTGCGCTTGCGACATGGCGGTGCGGGCAGTGACCTCGGCAATGACCGCCTCGCCGATCTCGGCTTGCCGGCGTGCCAGATAGGAGAGGTGAATGACCTCATCGGCGCTCTTGTGTTCGCGCTCCGCGGCTTCGGCGGCGCCGAGTGCATCGCGCGCGTCCTGCAGCGCCTTGCCGGCCGTTTGTGCCGCGAGCGGCTGGGCTTCCAGACGTTCTACTGCCGCGCGTGCCTGCTCCAGCGCCGATTCGCCCTCAGGTGAAGTCGTAGCGCAGGCGCTGAGCAGCAGCGCCAGGCTGCAGGCGCTTGCGAGGCATAGCTGGGTAATCCGGTGCTTGGCCATGGGGATCTCTCCGTGTTGCTGCGGCATCGTTACTGCGGCATCGCCGGCGTGGATGTGGCCGGCATCGATGTATCGGGTGCGGGCGTCGCCATCTGTGCCCGATCCGTCTCATTGCGCAGGGTCTGCGTGCCGGCGTTCACATCGCGCAGCGCCAGCTGGGCTTTGGCCGCATTGGTGCGCGCCAGCGCAAGCTTTGCATCAACCGAGGCTTCCTGCGCCAACTCGATCGACTGTTCGGGTCGCTTGCCGGCGTCCTGGTCGGCTTGCTGCAACTTGCTGCGTGCGCTGGCCAGATCGGCGCTGGCCAGCTGCGGCGCACCGCTTTGCTCGGCCTGGTCGACCAGCGCGTGCGCCTGCGCCAGCTCGGCCGTGGGTTTGGGTGCACTGGCGCAGCCGGCGCCCAGCAGCGCGCCCAGCATGGCCGCGGCGGCTATTGATCTGGTCATAATGGCGCTCTCCACGTGCTAATCAGTGAGCGCAGTGTGTGCAGGCGGCGCGTTGGCCGCTGTAGGAGTGCGCCGTGCCTGGGGGCAATCCGGATGGGCAGCGGACGTCGGACGGCGCCGATCTTCGGTATAATTGGCAGTCGTTCCGATCCCACCGATGACGCGAAAGTGGCGGAATGGTAGACGCGCTGGCCTTAGGAGCCAGTGGGGCAACCCGTGAGAGTTCGAGTCTCTCCTTTCGCACCAAACAGCTCGAACGACACGGTATTTAAGATGGAAGGCGGAACGATGCAGATTTCGGTGACGACGACAAAAGGCCTGGAGCGACGGCTCGAAGTGGCCGTGCCCGGCGAGCGCGTGGCCGGCGAGGTCGATGCGCGCCTCAAGCGCATCGCGCGCACAGCACGCATCAACGGTTTCCGTCCGGGCAAGGTTCCCTATGCCGTGGTGCGGCAGCAATTCGGTACCCAGGTGCATGCCGAGACGGTCAGCGACCTCATGCAAAGCACGTTTGCGGAAGCGGTCAGTCAGCAAAAGCTGCGGCCTGCCGGCGGCCCGCGCATCGAGCCGATCGCCGTGGCGCCGGGCACCGAACTGCGCTACGCGGCGATTTTCGAGATCCTGCCGGAAGTCATGCTGCATCCGCTCGAGGGCATCACGGTCGAGCGGCCTGTCGCGCAGGTCAGCGAGCCGGACATCGATGCCATGCTCGAGAGCATGCGCGCGCAGCGCCCGGTGTTCACCGAGGTCGAGCGCCCCGCGCAGGACGGGGATCGCGTGGCGATGGATTTCGAGGGCCGCATCGACGGCGTGGTATTTCCGGGCGGCAAGGGCGAAGGCATGTCGGTCACGATCGGCGCGCACCGCGTATTGCCGCAGATCGAGCAGGCGCTCGTGGGCATGAGTGTCGGCAGCGCGAAGACCATTCCGGCGCGCTTTCCCGAGGACTACGGCGCCGCGGCGGTCGCCGGCAAGACCGCCGAATTCGACCTGAAACTCACCAAGATCGAGGAGCGCAGCCTGCCGCCCATCGACCAGGATTTTGCGCGCGCCTTTGGCGTGCAGGAAGGCGGTCTGGCGGAGCTGCGCGCGGAAGTGCGCAAGAGCATGGAGCGCGAGCTGGCCGAGGCTGTGCGCGGCCGCGTGCGCGAGCAGCTGTTCGATGCGCTGTATCGGGACAATCCGCTCGAGGTGCCGCAGAGCATGCTCGAGGCGCAGATCCGCGAACTGCAGGCGCAGGCCATGCGTCGTCTGGGCACTCAGGATCCGGCCCAGGCCCCACAGCGTGATGCGCTCGAGGCTGGCGCGCGCCGGCGCGTGGCGCTCGGGCTACTGGTCGGTGAGATCGTGCGCCAACAGAATCTCAAGGTCGATCGCGAGCGCGTCGAGCTCAAGCTCGACGCCATCAGCGCCTCATATCCCGATCCGCAGCAGGCGCGGCGCCAGTATCTGGCCAGTCGCGAAGCCATGGAACAGCTCGAATCGGCGGCTTTGGAAGATCAGGCGCTGGATTGGGCGCTGACACAGGTCAAGGTCGTGGACAAGCCCTCCACGTTTCGTGAATTGACGGGCTTTGGTCAGAACAGCTGAAACATCACAGACTCAATTGAGCAGGACGAACGGCTATGAACGAGCGCGGCTTGAATCTGGTTCCCATCGTCGTCGAGCAGACCTCCCGGGGTGAGCGCTCGTACGACATCTACTCGCGGCTGCTGAAGGAGCGGGTCATCTTCATCGTCGGTGCGGTCGATGATTACATGGCCAATGTCGTGGTGGCACAGCTGCTGTTCCTGGAATCGGAGAATCCCGATAAGGATGTGGCGCTGTACATCAATTCCCCCGGCGGGGTGGTCAGCGCAGGCCTGGCCATCTACGACACGATGCAGTTCATCAAACCCGACGTGAGCACGATCTGCATCGGCCAGGCGGCGAGCATGGGGGCGATCCTGCTCACGGGCGGCGCCACCGGCAAACGCTTTGCGCTGCCGCACTCGCGCATCATGGTCCACCAGCCCCTCGGTGGCTTTCAGGGTCAGGCCGCGGACATGGAGATTCACGCCAAGGAGATGCTCGGCACGCGCGATCGGCTCAACCGAATCCTTGCCAAACACACCGGCCAGAGCGTGGAGAAGATTCGCACCGATACCGATCGGGACAATTTCATGGACGGGCCGGCGGCCATCGCCTACGGGCTGATCGACCACGTGCTGGAAAAGCGGGGCGAGTTCCTGCCGGTACCGCTAAAGTCGTGACCCGGGGCGCAAAAACGCGAAATAACAATGTCTTGCGGACGACGCAGTTCTTTGCGTCAGCGGTCTGCCGCATGCTATATAAGGTGCATGAAGGGCGAGGTGCGTGCCAATGAGTGATGATCCGCGCGGGCGTACCGATGACGGCAAGCTGCTCTACTGCTCATTTTGCGGTAAAAGCCAGCACGAAGTCCGCAAGCTCATTGCCGGTCCTTCGGTGTTCGTCTGCGACGAGTGCGTCGAGCTGTGCAACGACATCATCCGCGAAGAGCTGGAGGACCGCGCCGACCGGGCACGCGACAAGCTGCCCAAGCCGCATGAGATTCGCAAGGTGCTGGATGATTATGTCATCGGCCAGGACCGCGCCAAAAAGGTGCTGTCGGTGGCGGTGTACAACCATTACAAGCGCCTGCAGACCCGGGGCAGCGCACGGGCCAAGGACGAGGTAGAGCTCGCCAAGAGCAACATCCTGCTGATCGGTCCGACCGGCTGTGGCAAGACCCTGCTGGCCGAGACCCTGGCGCGGCTGCTCAATGTGCCCTTTACGATCGCCGATGCCACCACGCTGACCGAGGCGGGCTACGTCGGCGAGGATGTGGAAAACATCATTCAGAAGCTGCTGCAGAAATGCGATTACGATGTCGAGAAGGCGCAGACCGGCATCGTCTACATCGACGAGATCGATAAGATCTCGCGCAAATCCGATAACCCCTCGATCACGCGGGATGTCTCGGGCGAAGGCGTGCAGCAGGCGCTGCTCAAGCTCATCGAGGGTACGATCGCCTCGGTGCCCCCGCAGGGCGGGCGCAAGCACCCGCAGCAGGAGTTTCTGCAGGTCGACACCTCCAACATTCTGTTCATTTGCGGCGGAGCGTTTGCGGGCCTCGAGAAAGTCATCCTGAATCGCACGCAGAAAAGCGGCATCGGCTTCACTTCCGAGGTGCGCGGCGCGGATTCCAAGCCGCACGGCTCGGACCTGTTCCACGACGTCGAGCCCGAGGACCTGATCAAATTCGGGCTGATTCCGGAATTCGTCGGCCGTCTGCCGGTGGTGGCGACGCTCGATGAGCTGGACGAAGGCGCGCTGATGTCGATTCTGACCGAGCCCAAGAACGCGCTGACCAAGCAGTACCGCAAGCTGTTCGAAATGGAAGGCGCGGAACTGGAGTTCCGCGACGAGGCCCTGCGCGCCGTGTCGCGCAAGGCCATGCACCGCAAGACCGGGGCGCGCGGGCTGCGCACCATCCTCGAGACGGTGCTGCTGGATACCATGTACGACCTGCCGTCGCTGCGCAACGTCTCCAAGGTGGTGGTTGACGACAGCGTGATCGAAGGCACGACCAAGCCTTATATCGTTTATCGCACCGACGAGGGCCGGGTGGCGGCCATCGAGGAGCCCAGGAGAGCGGGCGGATCGCTGCACGGCTAATTGACAGATTGCTCGACAGTTGCGCGCGGGGCGCGGCGCCATTGAAATAGGGCGGCGCGCCCCAATTTGTTTTGACAGTCTGAACCAGGCGACCCTTCCAGCGATACGAGGCCCATGTGACTGAAGCAACAACCGCCGTGACCGAAGCCCTCGTACCCACCGCGGTGCCCGTGTTGCCGCTGCGGGACGTGGTCGTGTACCCCCATATGGTCATCCCGCTGTTCGTCGGCCGTGAAAAGTCGATCCACGCGCTCGATGCCGCCATGCGCACCGACAAGCGCATCATGCTGGTGGCGCAGCGGCAGGCCGACGTCGATGATCCCAAGCTCGAGGATCTGCATCGATTCGGCACCGTGGCCAGCATCCTGCAGATGCTCAAACTGCCCGACGGCACCGTGAAAGTGCTGGTCGAGGGGGTCGACCGCGCACGCGTCGAGCAGCTGCACCCGGGGGAGTTCTATTCCGCGACCATCGCTATCGAGGTCGACGCCGACCAATACGATGAGCGCGAGATGGATGTGCTGGTGCGCTCGGTGGTGTCTCAGTTCGAGCAGTACGTGAAGCTCAATAAGAAGGTGCCCCCGGAGGTGCTGACGGCGCTGGCCGGCATCGAGCAGCCCGGGCGGCTGGCCGATACCGTCGCCGCGCACATGTCGCTCAAGCTAGCCGAGAAGCAGAAGGTGCTCGAGATCCTGGACGTGCGCAAGCGGCTCGAGCACATGCTGGTGGCCATCGAAGGCGAAATGGATGTACTGCAGATCGAGAAGCGCATCCGCGGCCGCGTCAAGGCGCAGATGGAGAAGAGCCAGCGCGAGTACTACCTCAACGAGCAGATGAAGGCCATCCAGAAAGAGCTCGGGGAGATGGAGGACGGCACCAACGAGATTGCCGAGATCGAGCACAAGATCGCCAAGGCCGGCATGCCCAAAGAGGCGCGTGACAAGGCCACGGCGGAGATCAACAAGCTCAAGATGATGTCGCCGATGTCGGCCGAGGCCACCGTGGTGCGCAACTACGTGGACTGGCTGGTCAAGGTGCCGTGGAAGAAACGCACGCGGCTGCACAAGAACATCGTCAACGCGCAAAAGGTGCTGGACGAGGACCACTATGGCCTGGACAAGGTCAAGGAGCGCATCGTCGAGTATCTGGCGGTGCTGCAGCGCGTGGAGAAGATCAAGGGTCCGATTCTGTGCCTGGTGGGTCCTCCCGGCGTCGGCAAAACCTCCCTGGGTCAGAGCATGGCGCGCGCGACCAACCGCAAGTTCGTGCGCATGTCGCTCGGCGGAGTGCGCGATGAGGCGGAGATCCGCGGCCACCGCCGCACCTACATCGGTTCGATGCCGGGCAAGATCGTGCAGAACATGGCCAAGACCGGCGTGCACAATCCACTGTTCCTGCTCGATGAAGTCGACAAGATGGCGATGGACTTCCGCGGCGATCCGTCCTCGGCGCTGCTGGAAGTGCTCGATCCGGAGCAAAATGCCACCTTCAACGACCATTATCTCGAGGTCGACTTCGACCTGTCCGAGGTGATGTTCGTGTGCACGGCCAATTCACTGAATATTCCGCCGCCGTTGCTCGATCGCATGGAAGTGATCCGGCTGCCCGGCTATACCGAGGACGAGAAACTCAACATCGCCCGCAAGTACCTGGTACCCAAGCAGATCAAGCAGAACGGTCTGCGGCATGGTGAATTGAAGGTCTCCGATCCGGCCATTCTCGACATCGTGCGTTACTACACGCGTGAGGCCGGCGTGCGCAGCCTGGAGCGTGAAGTCGCCAAGATCAGCCGCAAAGCCGTCAAGCAGTTGCTGCTCGACAAGGCCGGCAAGAATGCGGCCAGCGTCGCGGTGTCACCGCGCAATCTGGACAAGTATCTGGGCGTGCGGCGCTTCCGCTACGGCAAGGCGGAGGAGCTCGATCGCGTCGGCCAGGTCACCGGGCTTGCCTGGACGGAAGTCGGCGGCGAGCTGCTGACGATCGAGGCCGCGGTGGTGCCCGGCAAGGGCAAGCTGCTGCATACCGGGCAACTCGGAGAGGTCATGCAGGAGTCGATCCAGGCCGCGATGTCGGTGGTGCGCAGCCGCGCCGCCATTCTGGGTCTGGACATTGATTTCTACCAGAAGCACGACGTTCATATTCACATGCCCGAAGGCGCGACCCCCAAGGATGGTCCCAGTGCGGGCATCGGCATGTGCACCGCGTTGGTGTCGGCGCTGACACGTATTCCGGTGCGCTCGGATGTGGCGATGACCGGTGAGATCACGTTGCGCGGGGAAGTGCTGCCGATCGGCGGGCTCAAGGAAAAGCTGCTGGCCGCGCAGCGCGGCGGGGTGGCCCTGGTCATGATCCCGGAGGAGAACCAGAAGGATCTGGTGGAGATTCCGGACAACATCAAGGGCAAGCTCGAGATCAGGCCGGTGCGCTGGATCGACGAGGTGCTGCAGATTGCCCTGACACGCCAGCCCGTGCCTCGGCCGGAGACACCGCTCGAGGAGCCGCCGGCGGTGAAGCCGGCGCGGCGGGGCAAGGCGCGCAACAGCAAGCAGGTGCAGGCGCACTGAGCCCGGGTGGGGGTGCTTAGCTCAGTTGGTAGAGCGTCGCCTTTACACGGCGAATGTCGGGGGTTCGAGTCCCTCAGCACCCACCAATGCCCCCACCAATGCCCCCAGCAATGTCGAAGTCCGGTGGCATGCCCCAACATCAGCCCGTATAATGTTTGTTCGCGTTGCTGGCCGATCGAAACCAGTGCTACTTAGTGTCATCGAGTATCCTGAAACGGAGCGGTAGTTCAGCTGGTTAGAATACCGGCCTGTCACGCCGGGGGTCGCGGGTTCGAGTCCCGTCCGCTCCGCCATTTACCCACATGCTGCAGAATATTGGCGACAAACTGAAGAGTCAGCGTTGGCTGGCAACCTTGCTGCTTGGGCTGCTGGCGCTGATTTTTGCGGCCTGGGGCGCATACGGCATCGTCAACGTGAGCTTCAGTCCGCAGGATTACGGACTCAAGGTCAATGGCGAGCGCATCAGCACCGAGACCCTGAGCCGTGCCTGGCAGGAGCGACAGGCGCAGTACGCACAGGCGCTCAATGGCGCGGCACTGCCGCCCGCGCAGACCCAGGGGCTGCAACAGCAACTGCTCGATGAATACGTGCGCGAGACGGTATTGCGTCAGCGCGCACAGTCCGCCGGCTATCGCGCCAGCGACGCCCAGGTGCTGGCCGCCTACCAGAGCGAGCCGGCGTTTCAGGTCGACGGCAAATTCAGTGCCCTGGCGGCCAAGACCATGCTGCTGCAGATCGGCTTGACGCCCGAGACCTACGAGGCCGAGCGCCGCCAGGCGCTGCAGATCTCGCAGCTGACCCAGGGCATACAGCTCTCGGATTTCATGACCGGCCCCGAACTCAGTCGCATCTACGCACTGGAAAACGAGCAGCGTGAGGTGCGCTATGCGCTGCTGCCTGCGGAGCGCTACGCCGCTGCCGCCAAGATTGACGATGCCCAGATCAAGTCCTGGTACCAGGCGCATGCGGGCGATTACATGAGCCCCGAGTCGGTCCGGCTGCAATACGCGGAGCTGTCGCTGGATGCGATCGCCGCGCAGATCACGGTCAAGGACGAGGATCTGCAGGCCTATTACGACAAGAACAAGAGCCGCTACTCGGAGAACGAGAAGCGGCATGCGCACCACATCCTGATCTCGATCGCCGATCCCAAGGACGCGGCGGCCGATGCCGCCGCGCTCACCAAGGCGCAGCAGGTGCTGGCGGAACTCAAGGCGGGGAAAAGCTTCGGCGAGCTGGCGCACAAGTACTCGGCCGATCCGGCCTCGGCGGCGCAAGGCGGTGACCTGGGCTGGGCCGAGCAGAGCGCTTACGTGGAGCCCTTTGCCGCCGCGCTGTTCAAGATGCAGCCCGGTCAGGTCAGCGACCCGGTCAAGACCCAGTTCGGCTATCACATCATCAAGCTCGACGAGACTCGTCCAGCCCACGCGCTCACGCTGGCCGACGCGCGCCCAAGGATCGAGGCGGACTACCGACGCGCTCAGGCCTCCGAGATCTTCGGCGATCGCCAGGAGCAGCTGCAGCAGAAGCTCGAGAAGGGCGAAAGCAACGATCTATCGACGCTGGCCGCGCAGTTCGGTCTGCAGCTCGGCGAGGTCAAGGATTTCACCCGCAGCGGCGGTGCGCCGCTTGGCGGTAAACCGGAACTGGTGCAGGCCGTGTTCAGCGATGATGCCCTCTCGGGCAATCGCCTGGGCGGCCCGGTGGCACTGGCGGAGGATCGGCTGGTGATCTTCAAGGTGCTCGAGCATCAGGCCCCGGCGCCGCAGCCCATCGCCAGTGTGCGCGATGAGATCATTGCGGCAATTCGCAAGGATGCGAGTACCACGGCGGCGCAGCTGGCCGCCAGGGATGCCGTCAAGCAGCTCGATGGCGGCGCCAGTTTTGATGCCGTGGTCAAAGGCCTGGGACTGACCGCAGCGCCGGCCGCGTTCGTCGCGCGTAATGATCCGCAGTTGCCGGTGCAAGTGCGGGAGGCGGCATTCGCAGCGCCGCATCCGGCCGCCGGCAAGCCGGAGTATCGCGCCTTGCCGCTCGATAACGGCGGCGCCGCATTGCTCATGCTCAGCGCAGTCCGCGCCGGCGCGGCCGGTGCCAATCCCAAGAATGACGAGCAACTGGTTCAGCAGTACATGCGGCGCGATCGCGACGGAGACATGGCCGCCTATCTGCTCGAGCTGCAGCGGCGCGCCAGCGTCAAGCGCAATCCGAAGGTCTTCGAATAGCCTTCAGCTCGCGGCTATTCCGCGACGCCGCCCTCGAAGCTCATGGCCACGTGACTGTAGCCGTTGTCGACATAGACAATCTCGCCGGTAATGCCGGCGGCCATGTCCGAACACAGAAAGGCGGCGGTGTTGCCGACGTCCTGGGTCGTGACGTTGCGCCGCAGCGGCGCCACCTGCGCAACGTGCGCCAGGATCTTGCGAAAGCCGCCGATACCGGCGGCTGCCAGAGTCTTGATTGGACCGGCGGAGATGGCGTTGACGCGAATGTTCTGTGGCCCCAGGTCTGCGGCCAGGAAGCGCACATTGGCCTCGAGGCTGGCCTTGGCGAGGCCCATGACATTGTAGTTGGGCAGCGAGCGCATCGCGCCCAGGTAGGTCAGGGTCAGCAAGGCGCCGGCGCGACCGGCCATGAGCGGGGCGGCGCCCCGCGCCAGCGCGGTGAAGCTGTAGCTGGAGACCTCATGGGCCGTGCGGAAGGCCTCGCGCGAGGTGTTGGCGGTAAAGCTGCCGCTCAGGGCCTCGCGCGGTGCAAAGGCGACCGCATGCACCAGAATATCGAGCGCTCCCCATTCACGCTGCAGCAGCGCGAATGCGCCGTCGATCTGATCGTCGAATTGCACATCGAGCGGCATCAGCAGGCGCGAACCAATCGAGCCGGCCAGCGGCTCGACCCGCTCCTTGAACTTGTCGTTGGCGTAGGAGAAGGCCAGCTCGGCGCCCTGGGCGTGCATCGCCTCGGCAATACCCCAGGCGATTGAACGCTCGGTTGCTACGCCCACGATCAGCGCACGCTTGCCTGCGAGGAAACCCACGGCGTTCAGCTGCGCGAGCGAACGAAGGCGACCAGGGTTTGCCCGGGCTTGAGGTTGCGATCACCCGACATGCCGTTCCAGCCCACCAGTTCGATGACCGTGACCTGCAGCAGCCGCGCGATGCTGTAAAGCGTGTCCCCGCGGCGCACCCTGTAGGTCACGCGCCGCGAGCCGTCGCTTGCGGCCACCGAGATGGCCGAGGCGTTGGCGCTGTGCGTGGCCTTGCCGGCAGCCAGTGTCGAATCGGCGCTGAGCGTGCTGGCCCCGACCCGCAGCTTCTGCCCGGCATGCAGCCGGTCGCCCGGTCGCAGGCCGTTGGCCTGGGCCAGCGTATTCACATCGGTGCCCATGCGCTGGGCGATGCCGTAGAGCGTGTCGCCGCGCCGCACGACGCGAATATCGGGGTGTACGCCGCGGTGATGCAGGCGCATTCGCACCGGCGAGTCGACCAGCATCGCGGCGCGGGCCGCCTTTTCGGGCAGCACCACCGAGTTGGAGGGCACACGCAGTGCCGCATCAATCACCAGCGGGTCGCTCGGCCCAAGCTCGTTGAGTTCGCGAATGACTTCGGGCTTGGTCACGAAATGGCGCGCAATCGTCGCGACCGTGTCGCCACGGCGGACCGTGTAGTGCTCGATGCGCATGCGCTGCTCGGGAGTCAGCTGCGCCAGCGTCTGCTCCAGGCCTTCGGCCGCATCGACCGGAACCAGCAGCCGGTGCGGGCCGGTCGGATCGGTGGCCCAGCGATGAAACGCCGGATTGAGTGTGTACAGGTCCTCGGCGCTGATGCCGGCGATGTCGGCAACGACCTGCAGATCGATCTGGCCGCCGGTCGAGATCTGTACGAAGTACGGCTCGTTCAGGATATGGCTGAACTCCAGGCCGTAGCGCGCCGGATTGGCGACCAGGCGCCGCATCGCCAGCAGCTCGGGCACGTAGCCGTGGGTCTCGGCGGGCAGTTTCAGGTGCCAGAAATCGGTGGGCTTGCCGGCGCGCTGGTTCTTCTGAATGGAGCGCTCGACCGCGAGCTCACCGCAGTTGTAGGCGGCGATCGCCAGCAGCCAGTCACCATTGAATTCATCGTGCAGGGCCTGCAGATAATCGAGCGCGGCACGCGTGGCTTCGATCGGATCGCGCCGCCCGTCGTACCACCAATCCTGCTTGAGGCCAAAGCGCCGCCCGGTGTCCGAGATGAACTGCCACAAGCCTGCGGCGCGCGCCGAAGAGTAGGCATAGGGCTCAAAGGCGCTCTCGATCACCGGCAGCAGCGCGAGTTCGCGCGGCATATTGCGTTGCTCGAGCTGACCCACGATGTAATACAGCCAGAGCTCGGCGCGGCCGAAGGTGCGCTCGAGAAAGTCCGGGTGGTTGGCGAACCAGTTCGCCTGGGCATCGATCGCGGGTTCATCGACATCGTCGAGCGCAAAACCACCGCGCAGGCGCTCGAACAGATCGGCCTGCTTGGCGATCACGACGCTGTCGGCGGGTGGGCCGGGCAGGTTGGCCGAATCCAAGCCCGTCGCACCGGTCTGAGCCGACGCCAGGGCGCCATCCGCCCCTGGGTTCGAGGCGGCATCGGCAACGGACACGCTCGTATCGGCCGGAATAGGCTCCGGGCTTACCGTGGTCGCCGCAGCCATGGGAATGACGGGCACCGGCATGGCCTGGGCAGCGCTGTCGGGCTTGACCTGATGTGCGCAGCCGGCCAACAGGGCCAGGGGTAATAGTGCGATGCACAACGGCAGTCGCGACAGCTTCGCTGGGCTCAACAGGTGGCTCCCCGTAGCGGGTTTTGGAACATGTTACGGTATGCCAGGAGCCGAGGCGCCAGGCCAGCGGAATTTAACCCGTAAGTTCACAAAATTGCTAGTTTTTTGGCATTACGCGATCACAATCCCAGAATGGCGGAATTCCCCTGTGTTTTGCAGCAATGGCAGGCCGGTCCACTGGGCCGGGCGCTCATCGCCGCCGAGGCGCGATTGCTGGCCACGACCTTCGATGACGTCTTCGGTCAGGAGCTGCTGCAGCTCGGCAGTTGGGGCCCGGGCCGGGATTTGCTGGCGCAAAGCCGCATCCGACGCCAGAGCGTGGTGGCCGATGCCGCCCTGCGGCTGACCGCCGGGGACCTGGTTGCCAATCTGGCGCACCTGCCCATCGGCAATGCGTTGGTCGATGCGGTACTGCTGCCCCATACTCTCGAGTACGCGCCCGATCCGTACGCCGTGCTGCGCGAGGCCGACCGGGTGCTGGTCGCGGAAGGCCAACTCATCGTGCTGGGGTTCCGGCCGGCGAGCTTTTGGGGGTTGCGCTCGGCCGCCTCGCGCGCCGGCTACCCGCCCGGCCTGCGACGCCAACTGGCCAACGGACGCGTGCGCGATTGGCTTGGGCTGTTGAGTTACGAAATCGTGAGCGTGCAGCCGTATCTGTACCACCTGCCGCGCACGCCGCGCGCCGCCGTCGAGGCGACCGTGGCGAGCATGTTGCGTCGCGGCTGGTTCTATCCCTGGCCCGCGGCAGCCTACGTCATCAAGGCCCGCAAGCGCGTCTACACCCTGACGCCCATTCGGCCGCGCTTGCGTGAGCGACGTACCGTCCTGGGTGGTCTCGTGGAGCCCAGCACTTGAGCGATGTGGTCGAGATCTATACCGACGGTGCCTGTCGCGGCAATCCCGGACCCGGCGGCTGGGCGGCGCTGCTGTCGAGCGGCAAGCGCGAGAAGGAAATCTCCGGCGCCGAGAATCCGACCACCAACAACCGCATGGAGCTGCAGGCCGTGATCGCGGCGCTGCAGGCGCTCAAGCGCCCGATAGAAGTGCGGCTCTACACCGATTCGCAGTACGTGCGCCGCGGCATTCTGGAGTGGCTGCCGCAGTGGAAGGCGCGCGGTTGGAAGACGGCGGACAAGAAGCCGGTCAAGAACCAGGATCTGTGGCAGCTGCTCGAGCATGAGGCCGCCAGGCACCGCATCGCGTGGCACTGGGTGCCGGGGCACGCGGGCGTGGTGGGCAACGAGCGCGTCGATGCCTTGGCGAATGCCGCGATCGACGCACTGCTTGCGGTAGACTCGCGTCCCTGAACTCGAGGCTGCGCATGCGACAGATCGTTCTCGATACCGAAACCACCGGCCTGGAAGTCGAGCGCGGCCACCGCATCATCGAGATCGGCTGCATCGAGCTGCTCAATCGCCGGCCCACGGGCCGGCATTTCCACCGCTACCTCAATCCCGAGCGCGATATCGAGGCCGGTGCGCGTGCGGTACATGGGCTGACGCGCACGCGGCTCGAGCAGGAGCCGAAGTTCGCCGAGATCGCCAGTGAGCTGCTGCAGTTCATCGAAGGCAGCGAGTTGATCATTCACAATGCGGTTTTCGACATCGCCTTCCTCGAGCGGGAGTTTGCGTCGCTGGCGATGCCCGAGCCGATCCTTTTGCGCAACCTGTGCCAGATCCTCGATACCCTGAGTCTCGCGCGCGAGCGCCATCCGGGCCAGCGCAACAGCCTGGATGCGCTGTGCAAGCGCTATGGCATCGACAACTCGCACCGTGAGCTGCACGGGGCGCTGCTCGATGCTCGCCTGCTGGCGGACGTCTATCTGGCGATGACCGGCGGTCAAAGCCTGCTGGCGCTCGATGAGTCGGCACGAGAGCGGGCGGCCGCGCGTGCCAGCGCGGCGCCGGCGATGGTGCGTCCCAGTGAGCCTCTGCCGGTCATTCGCGCCAGTGCCGAGGAGTGCGCGGCCCACGCGCAGCTGCAGGCACTGCTCGCCCAGTCGAGCGGCGGGCGCTGCGTCTGGAGTGCGCTCGAGGCGGCCGCGAGCGCCGCGGCCGGCACCCCGTCGGAGCGGGCCGTCTGACGCTGTGCGTCAATACCGCTAGAATCGCGTTCCCTGCGATTGCGGAGCATTCCCGATGACGATTCTCCAGCGCTCTGGCACTGACTGTCCGGCTTGGCGCGAGCTCGAAGTTCTGGCGCAACGCCTGAGCGCCACGGGCACACGCGAACTGTTCGCGCAGGATCCGCAACGCTTCGGGCACTGCTCGCACGAGGCGGCCGGGCTGGTGCTGGACTATTCGCGCCAGCGGGTCGACGCGCGGGTGCTGGATGCGTTCGGCGCACTGGCCGATCAGCTCGAGCTGCGCGCGCGCATCGAGGCCATGTTCCGTGGCGATCCCATCAACAGCACCGAGGGTCGCGCGGTGTTGCATACCGCGCTGCGGCGCTCCGGTCCCACGCCGCTGATGGTCGAGGGCACTGACGTGAACGCGCTGGTGCTGGCCGAGCGCGAGCGCGTGCTCGACTTCGCCGAAGCGGTGCGGCAGGGTCGTATCCGCTCGAGCAGCGACGCGAGCTATACGCTGGTGGTGAACATCGGCATCGGCGGCTCGGATCTGGGTCCGGCGATGGCGGTGCAGGCGCTGAAGCCCTTTGCGCAGGATGCGCCGCAGGTCGCCTTCGTCTCCAATGTCGATGGCTGCCAGCTCGCCGATGTGGTCGAACACGCCGATCCGGCGCGCACCCTGTTCATCATCTGCTCGAAGACCTTCACCACGCTCGAAACCCTGACCAATGCCCGTGCGGCCCGAAGTTGGATCCAGCAGCGGCTGGGCGAAAAGGCGGTACCGCAGCATTTCGCGGCCGTCTCGGTCAATGCCCGGGCGATGGATGAGTTCGGCGTGCATCCGGACTATCGCTTCGCCATGTGGGACTGGGTCGGCGGCCGCTATTCGGTGTGGTCGGCGATCGGCGTATCGCTGGCGATCGCGATCGGCCGGCAGGGCTTCGAGTCCTTCCTGTCCGGTGGCCGCGAGATCGATGAGCACTTTCGCAGCGCCCCATGGCGGCAGAATCTGCCCGTGCTCGCCGGTCTGCTGGCGGTCTGGAACATCGATTTGCTAGGCCTGCCGACGCTGGCGGTGCTGCCCTACGACTCGCGGCTGGCGCGATTGCCCGCCTACCTGCAACAGCTCGAGATGGAGAGCAACGGCAAGCACGTGAAGCTCGATGGCAGGGCGACCACGCTCGGCACCTGTGCGGTGATCTGGGGCGAGCCCGGCAACAACGCGCAGCATTCCTTCTTCCAGCTGCTGCACCAGGGTACGCAGCGCACGGCAATCGATTTCCTGCTGCCGATACGCTCCTCCTGCGCCAGCCAGCCGCAGCAGGACCTGGCCATTGCCAACTGCCTGGCGCAGGCGGAAGCGTTCGCGCTCGGTCAGTATGCGAGCGCGGTCAGGGCCGATCTGATGCACGCCAAGATGCCCGAGGCAAAGATCGCCGCACTGCTGCCGCACAAGATTCATGAAGGCAATCGGCCCCTGAGCCTGCTGATGTTCGAGCAACTCGATCCTCTGACGCTCGGGCGCATCCTCGCGCTGTACGAGCACAAGGTGTTCGTGGAGAGCGTGGTCTGGGGCGACAACGCTTTTGATCAGTGGGGTGTGGAACTGGGCAAGAAGCTCTGCGAGTCGATCATTCCATTGGTGCAGGACCCGGACAGCGCTCAGGGGGTATCCAGCTCGCTGGCCGGCGGCCTGGCATACGTGAAGAAATGGCGGGCCTGAGCCATATGTCAACGCGAGCGCCGCTGGCACGCTCAGACTGGACGGCTTGGCGCGGCACTGGCTGATGCGGTGGCGCGTAGTACAATCCCGATCTTTCCAATGCTGGGGAGTTTGCGAGTGACCGGCGTACCGGCCCGACATCGAATTGCCGAAATCCTTGGTTTGGCGCTGCTGGTGATCGCCGCGTGCGTGCTTCCCGACCGCGCAGGCGCGCAGCAGACCGATCTGTCGCAGCAGATGCAGCTGTTCAATAACATGTCACCCGACCAGCAGCAGGCCATCATGCAGCGGCTGGGGATCGGTGGCAGCTCCGGCTCTGGGATGGGCGGTCTCGGGACCGGGTCCGGGTCCCTGTCGGGGGGATTGGGCGGCTACAACAGCTCGCAGTCGGCATTGCTTCAGCAACAGATGTTGCAGCAGCAGCGCCGCCTGCAATCTCAGCAGGATGAGGCGGAGGATCAATATGGGCCGCCGACCTTCAAGCCCGGCGACACCGTGCTGGTCGAGATTGCGCTTCCGGGCGAGAGACTGAGCAATGCCCCCTCGGGCAACGGCAACGGAAACGGTCAATACCCGTCGCAGAACAACACCCAGACCGGAACCCCCAATCTGACGCTGCCCAATGGCGTCGATGTGTCCCAGCTTTCGCCGCAGCAACAGCAGATCCTGCAACAGCAGATCAGCCAGCAGCAGAATGGACAGCAGCAGGGCGGACAACAGCCAGGCGGTAGCAATCAGCGTCTTCAGGAGCAGCCGCAGCAGCCGGTTGAGGAGTTGCAGGCCGATGAAAAGCAGCAGCTGTCGGACCTGGTCGATCTGATCCGCCTGCACAATCCCTATCTGCTCGACAGCAGCGGCGAGCTGCAGCTGCCCGGGATTCCGGCGATGGCACTGGCCGGGCTGACCGAAGATCTCGCTACGCGCCGGGCTGGCGCGGAGCCCGCATTGTCGAAGCTGCAGGTCAGATTGACGCGGCTGCCGCTGAAGAAATCCGGCCTGGCGGCGCTCAAGCCCTTCGGCTACGACCTGTTCGACAATTCGATGCTGGCGACGCAGCCCATGCTCAACCTGCCGGTACCCGCTGACTACATCATGGGACCGGGCGATGAGCTCACGGTGCAGTTGTTCGGCAGCGAGAATGAGATTCTGAACCTGCAGGTATCGCGCGACGGGCATGTGAGTTTCCCGCAACTTGGACCGATCGAAGTGGCTGGTAGGCGCTACAGCGACGTAAAAAACGACATCGAGACGCGCGTCCAAAAACAGATGATCGGCGTGCGCGCCAGCGTCGCGATGCAGGAGACGCGTACCATCAGCGTGTTTGTACTCGGGGAGGCGAAGTATCCGGGCTCCTATACCGTGACCGGCCTGGCCACGATCACCACGGCGCTGTTTGCGGCCGGCGGCATCAAGGATGTCGGCTCGCTGCGCACAATTCAGCTCAAACGCCAGGGCGAAACGGTGCGCACTCTAGATCTCTATGACTTGCTCATGCGCGGCGACAGTGCCAATGACGCCAAGTTGGCATCCGGGGACGTGGTCTTCATTCCCTCCCTGGGTTCGACGGTATCGGTTGACGGCGAGGTGCAGCGGCCCGGGATCTACGAGCTCAAGGGCACCGCCAGCGTTGCCGATCTGATCTACATGGGCGGCGGCCTCAAACCACAGGCCGACCGCGACGCCGCGGCGCTGGTCCGGGTCGACGCCGCGCAGCACCGTATCGTAGTCAACGTTAATCCGTCATCGCCGAGCGCCGCGAGCCCGGCCTTGCGCAATGGCGATGCGCTGCAGGTGTTGCGGCTACCGCCGCAGCTCGATTCCGGCGTAACCGTTCAGGGCTATCTTTATCGTCCGAAGTATTTCGCCTGGCACGAAGGCTTGCGGTTGTCCGACGTGGTGTCGTCGGTCGATGAGCTCAAGCCCAGTGCCGATCAGAATTATCTGCTGATTCGACGCGAGTTGCCGCCCACCCGGCGCATCACGGTGCTGTCCGCGGATCTGGCCGCGGCCTTGCGCGCCCCCGGTTCGCCTGCCGATACCATGCTGATGCCGCGCGACACCATCACGGTGTTCGACCTGGCAACCAGCCGCCAACACGTGATCCAGCCGCTCATGGATGAGCTGCGCGTGCAATCCAATCTCGGCCAGCCGACGCAGATCGTGCACATCGACGGCAGGGTCAAGGTTCCGGGCGACTATCCGCTCGAGGCGGGCATGCGCGTGACCGACCTGCTGCGCGCTGGCGGCAGCCTGGATTCCGCGGCTTACGGAACGCACGCGGAGTTATCGCGTTACATCGTCGACAATGGTGAGCAGCGCCGCACCGAAGTTTTGTCGGTCGATCTGGCGGCGATTCGCGCCGGCGATCAGAGCGCCAATGTCACGCTGCAGCCGTTCGACCGCCTGTCGATCAAGCAGATCTCCGGTTGGACCGAACAGGAGCAGGTGACGCTCAAGGGCGAGGTCCGGTTTCCAGGCACCTACACGATCCAGCAGGGCGAGACGCTGCGCTCCGTGATCCAACGTGCCGGCGGCCTGACGGCGCTGGCATTCCCGGCGGGCAGCGTGTTTACCCGCACCGAACTCAAGGAACGCGAGCAGGAGCAGCTCGATCGCTTTGCGGACCGCTTGCGAAACGATATTGCTGAGGAGGCGCTGGAGGCCGCGCGCGGCAACAATTCCGGTTCCACCTCGGCGCTGACCATTGGGCAGACGCTGCTGGATCAGGTCAAGTCTGCCAAAGCCGTCGGACGGCTGGTGATCAATCTGCAGGCCGCGATTCACGCCAAGCCGGGCTCGAGTCAGGATGTCATCATGCGCAATGGCGATCAATTGATCGTGCCCAAGCAACGGCAGGAGGTCATGGTGCTCGGCGAGGTGCAGAGCGCCTCGTCGCACCTTTTTGATCGGCGGCTGACCCGGGATGACTACATCGACCAGAGCGGCGGCGTGACACGACAGGCCGACCGCGGCCGCACCTATGTCGTGCGCGCGGACGGTAGTGTCGATGCCGGGCGCCGCGGCTGGTTCAGCTCCAGCTCGGGGGTCGAGATCCGTCCCGGCGATGCCATCGTCGTACCGCTGGACACCGAGCGTCTGCCGGCGCTGGTGCTATGGTCGGCAATCTCCACCATTCTGTATAACATCGCCATCGCCAGTGCCGAAGCGCGGGTGATATGAGGTTCACGCTGTTGGACGCTTTTTGAGCCTCCAGTGGTACAGCGTGCGCGTAGCGCACGGCAGCGTCACGCAGGATCGCAGGGTGAATGGTTCGCTCAGCAGTGACTCGAAGCTCTGGCGCGTCAAGGACTGATACAGCGGCCAGTTCGGCCCGGCCAGCTGTCTGAAACGCGGATCCTCGCGATCCACCCATTCGACGATCAAGCTGTCGGTCGTCAGGCGTTGCAGCAGCTGCACAATCTGCCCCATCGGGACGCGCTCGGTGACCGCCAGATGATGGATCAGGCCCAGCGCCATCACGCAGTCGAATCGAGCCGTGGCTCGCTCCAGGAAGCTCGGAATCTCGCTGTTCATCCAGCCCAGCGCCGGCGGCGGTCGCGCGATGTTCAATACCATCGGCGAGATGTCGGTCGCGGTACCGCGCAGTCGCTCATAGAGTCGTTGAACCGAGGCGTCATCGGCATCCACCGCGACCACGGACCGGCTCAATTTAGCGGCCAGCGCGCTGTACTCGCCGGTGTTGCAACCGAGGTCGAGTACCGAACCAATGGCCGGGTCGGCCAGGGCGTCGGCAACGAACGCGCTCTTCTGCCGCAGATCTTCGGCGTCGTAGTGTTCGCGCGCTGACTCGTATTGCACCCATTGGGATCCGGGGGTCGGGGGCTTAAGCGCCTCGATGTGCCGCCCGAGGCGGTTCAATGTGGCGCGCAGCACGTGTTTCGCGCGGTTCGCGCCGACTGAGCGCGGCGTGGCCGCAGCGCTGGCTGCGCGTTGCCGCTCGCCCCGCCCGCTCAACAGCGCCGGCAGCGTCACCGCCTCGAGTCCCGGCTGGGACCAGGCCGTCCGCGCCGGCAACAACTTGCGCGCGGCTTCGGGCGAGAGACCCTCGCGCTCGAGCAGAAACCAGGTTCGCGGCGCGATGTGTGCCGCTTTGCTCACCAAAAGCGGGATCGTGAAGCAGCGCTGGAACTGTGCATAAGCCATCCAGGTGGCCGAGGGCGCGAACGGCACAAACGACAGCAGGTCGCAGAACACCGGCCGCCCGTGATCGAACAGCACGTTCCAGGCCGATGCGTCCTTGAGCACCCAGTCGTGCTCGAGCGCGTCGCGGGCCAGCAGCAGCGTCAATCGGGCGGCATCATAGAGCTGCAGCGCCGACAGCTCATGCGGATAGGCCGGGAATGACAGGCGCTCGTGTTCAATCCAGTGCAGTGCAGGTTCGTGCGCCAACTCAGCCGAGGCGTACTCGACCCACTTTGAGGCCGGTATCCGCCCGGCCTGGATGTGAGACTGCAGCCAATCGGAGGCGAGCAGGCGGGTCGCGTCGGGGAGCGCTTCCGCCGTCACGGCGCGCAGAATGCGCCGGCCGTCGCGAATCACGAAACCAGATGGGTCTCGCCACGATAGGCGCTGCGGTGACATCTCAGAACTGGTAACGGTAATGGCTGGGCATCAGCGGCGGATAGAACGTCTTATCCCGCCACCACGGCACGATCTGCGCCTGGCTGTCGATTCGCCCCTGCAGAAAATCCAGCACAAGGTCCGCGGTATGAACGGTGCTGATCCGTGTGTCGAGCGCTGCGCCCTCGGATTCGCCCACATGCCAGGCGATCCAGGGAATGCGTTGCACGCTGGTGGGTGAAACCATTCGAAACCAATGGTCCGCCGAGACGATCAGCAGGATATCCTGTTGCTGGGCGCGCCGCTCCAGCGTTGCGACCACCAGGGCGACCAATTGATCCACGAGCTGAAGGTTGCGCCGATAATTCTCCTGATCATCGGCTACCGCATTGAAATGCAAGGCCCGCTGCACGTAGTCACCCGGCGTGTGCGGCAGGTTGACATGGATGAACACCAGCGATTGGCTGTCGAGCGACAGGAAGCCGGGCAGGTCGCGCAGTGTCTGATCGGTGATGCGATACATGGGCTCGAAGGTGCGGAACAGTTCGCCCGGCACAAACCGACCAGACTCTGGGAGCCACCGAGCGGTCGCGATGGCGGGCTGACCGAAGAACGTCAGGGCATCGAACCAGCGGCCGACGTTCGCCTCGGGCAAGGCATCGCAGGGATTAGTGTCCGGAAACAGCACGCAGTATGGATGAAAGTACCCCAGGATAGCGCCCGATTCCGGGCCCCGAGGCAGACGCGCGAATACCGATTCGGCCTGCCCAAAGCGCTTCAACCCCTCACTGCGCGTCTCGAGCCACATGTCGCCGCGATCGTCATACTTCACGCCTGCGGGCGCATAGCCTGTCAGTAGCGCGGGAATGGAAACTTCGGTGTCGCGCGCCGGCGAATACGCGTCCGTAGCCGATACACTCGAATGGGCGAGCTTTACGAGGTTTGGCATCGCGGGGTCCTGCGGTCCACCGGGGTGCCCGAGGGTCAGGTTGTAATCCAGCTCGTCAAAGATGATCCAAACCACCTGCCGCGAATGCGACGCCTCGGCGGCGGGTCGGCTCGCCTCCTGGACCCGTGCATCGTCGCGGAGGGCGAAATCCGAGCGCGGGTAGGGAATGAGCCGAATCAACGCCAGTGCCGCGAACGCGTATCCGAGGATCGATAAGACGCGCAGCAGCTGCCCCCAGTAGGCTCGCAGCGCCTGCAGCGTGAGGATCAGGGCGCCGACGCCGAAGATTACGAGGGCAATGCGCACCCAGCGCGTCGTGTCGATGGCTGCCGCAGCCCCGGTGACGATCAGGGCAATGCTCAGCGCTGAATACCCGGCGGCACTGAATGCGCCGAGAAGGGCGATCCAGCACAGCACGGCGAGTACGATGAGGCCTAGCGGACCTGATCGCCGGCCGTCAGCGTAGCCGCGCCGCTGCCACCATGCTGCCGCCGGCGTGAGCAACAGGATTGCGATCGCAGAGGGATAGAGGACGTACCGCCCCACGTGGGGCAACCAATAGGACCATTCAACGCCTATTTGCGGCAAATAAAATGCAGACGCGTAGAGCAATGCCAGGCCCACGGCAGAGCTCCAGAGACCGCCTAAGGTCATTCAATCTCTGACGAAGAGTCGCCCTTGAAGAATCGCCCGAACACCCACTTTAGCAGGCGTTTGGGATGCGTAACGTAAAAGACCACGGTGGCGAACAGCGCCAGCACGCCTTGCACGACATACGCGCCGGTACCCGGGTCAATGTAGGCAAATGCCAAGCTCGGGAAAACCAATGCGAGAATAGCCAAGCGCCAGTGTCTGGAGATCGTTGGCAGGGGCATCAAGGGCACTTCCCGAAAGTGAGTTTGGCTGTGTTTAACATACCTTGAAGCCGATAGCTATGAGGTACTCATCCCCTGCCGCGATGCTGCGGCGCGGGTAATATTGCCAAATGAGCGATAAGTTATCAATGGGTTACGTATAATTCCGGGCTTTATCCAGATGATAGGCGCGGCGCGAGACAAATTAAGTGACTGACGTAGCGAATGAATGACATAGCGAATCGGCCGCAGGTGCAAACGGATCAAACGGTTGACCTCCATGCGGTGTTTGCACAATTGCGCCGCAAGCGTTGGTGGATCGTCGCTGGCGTCATCATATCAACGCTCCTGTTTTACACCGCAGCCAAGGTCATCACGCCAGTGTACCGCGCCACCGCGGTACTGATACCCGTCAGCGCCGAGCGCAGCAGCATGGCAGGCTCGGCAAGTTCGACCCTAGGACAGCTGGGCGGAGGACTGGCCACGCTTGCCGGACTGAATGTCGGAACCCTGGATCCGGAAACCGAGGAAGCGATGGGCGTGTTGAGAGCGCGGCAATTCACTGAGAAATTCATCGTCGATCAGAATCTGCTGCCACAGCTGTATGCCTCCAAATGGGACCCCCGAGCCAATACATGGAAGACGGGGCTGCGCTCGATACCGACCGTGGGCCGAGCATTCAAGTATTTCAATAAGAGTATTCGAACCGTCATTCAGGACAATAAAACCGGCCTTATCTCGGTGCAGGTCGACTGGAGAAATCGGGAGGCCGCCGCGGCCTGGGCGAACGAGCTTGTCAGGCGAGTGAACGCAGAGATGCGTAAACGTGCGGTTTCGAACGCCGACGCATCAATAGCCTTCCTGGAGAAGGAGTTGATGAATACCTCTGTTGTGGAAGTGAGGGAGGCCATAAACCGCCTCATTGAGACTCAGGAAAAGCAGAAAATGATCGCCAATGTCACTGAAGAGTATGCCTTCAGAGTTGTGGACCCGGCGATTGCTCCGGACGCGGACGATCCGGTAAGGCCACCGAAGCTTCTGCTATTCATCGCCGGGCCCATAGTCGGGCTGCTTTTGTCGATAGCGTGTGTGCTGATTTTCGGTGTCGGCGCTTCGCTGTCCGATCAAGGCCCGGCAACGCACGGGTCCTCCATTTAGGTGCCAGCCGCTGTCGCGCGGCGTTGCGGTTAATAACGGCGGTGCACGCATAGTGGTGGCGGAAGGAGGCAAGCGCGTCACATCGCGCGATTCAATCGCCGGCGTTGCGCCGCTTTTTACGGTGATCACCGCCGTTTCTAACGGTGCCGCGGCGATTGAGCAGGCGATTCTGAGTGTTGTCGGACAGAGCTATCGGGATTTCGAATACATTATCGTTGATGCGGCATCCAGCGATGGCACGGTCCGTGTTCTCGAACGATTCAGTGACCACATTGATTATTGGCGCAGTGAACCCGATAGCGGCATCTACGACGCTTGGAATAAGGCTGTTCGTCTGGCGCGTGGGCAATGGATCGCGTTTCTGGGGGCGGATGATGGGTATTACCGCGATGCACTCGAGAACTACGCACAATTCCTTGCGCGCCATGACGACGCGGCTCTGCATTACCTCTCATCCCGAGTAGACTTGATGCTCGATGGCCATCGCGTGAGCACCGTGGGCAAGGCGTGGAATTGGGCTGGGTTCTCCCGCTATATGTGCGTGGCCCATGTGGGGTCCATGCATCACCGCTCACTTTTCGAGCGGTACGGAGCCTTCGATTCAAGCTATAGGATCTGCGGGGACTACGAGCTGCTACTGCGACCCAGAGCGGCATTGCGGGCCGCATTCCTACCGAGCGTTACGGCACGCATGACCTATGGTGGAATCAGCACGTCGCGCCCTCGGCGCGCTCTGCGGGAGGCGGAGCGCGCCAAACGTACCAGCGGCGGTAGGGCGGCGTGGTTGTGCGCACTGGAGTTCCAATACGCTCTGGCAAAGGCGCTCATTCGCGGTATGGTGCGCTAATGGCACGCAATATAAGCCTGGGTAAGTTGCTGTTGCCTCCGGCGTATCTACTGACTTCCATCATCCCGTCGATGATTTACATGGTTCTGCATACCGATTCCATGGCCTACGGAATCGCCTTGTGCGCAGCGGCGTGGATAACAGTGGGCATAGTGCGCGGTAAGCCGGGCATAATTTTGGGCGTGAGCGAGTGTCGACTGGTCGGATTGGTATTGATGGCGGCTACGCTCCTATTTGTGCAGGGCACGGTGGTAGACACTTGGTTCGGAGGCGTGAATTTTGGTCGCCTGATCGGCGCGACCGCCATCCTGGGGATAATGTTCATGGGCGCCTACGTGACTGCGAGTTGCCTGCTGGCGGCCTCGCCTCAGCTGCTGACTTCGACCGCGCGTTTTGCCTTCTACTCTCTACTCCTCATTGGCTTCGGTGCCGTGGCTGGTGTTCCCCGGATCGGCACCGCGGTGGAGGGCGGGAAGGCGGTAGTCGTCTTTTCTGAGCCTTCGCATTTCAGCTTCGTCTATCTGCCGGTGCTGATCTTCATGGTCGCGAATGCGACTCGCATGCGGCAGATACTGCTTCTGGGGCTGACGTTGCTGCTCGCGGTGAAGTTGGAGAACCTGACCATGATCGTCGGGTTTTTGGGCGCGAGCGCCCTGGTTCTTCGCCGCACTCAGCTCGTGGTGCTGCTGGGCATAGTCGCTGCTGCCGGCGTCGTCGCCGCGGTGGATGTGAGCTACTACGCCGATAGACTGATATTAGACGAGAATTCGGATAACCTATCTACTCTGGTGTTTCTGCAGGGCTGGCAGCGCGCCTGGCTGAACCTCGCTGAAACCCGCGGGCTGGGCGTCGGGTTTGATCAGTTTGGAATTGTGGGTTCTTTGGGGGATATTGCCCGGCGAATTTATCACCTGGCTGGAGGCGCTCTGAACCTCTACGACGGCGGATCAACCGGAAGCAAGCTGATAGCCGAACTCGGTGCCGTTGGCGTAATCATGATAGCGATATACATGAGGCTCGCGGTGCGCGGCGCTTTGCTGATTCGTCGGGCCCAGCAGCTTCCTGTCAGACAACGCGACGCAAAGTCGATGTTTCTCTATTCCATCATCCTCGCCTACGGCAGTGAATTGTTCATTCGCGGTACCGGATATCTATCACCGAGTGCGTTTCTGTGCATGTCTGCGCTGATCGCTGTGCTGAAACTGGATGCCGCTCGACACCGCGCGAGCGATCTGTCAATTGGTCAGGCCATTGCCAATCGCGCCTAGATGACCATCGATCGATGCATGGTTGTCTCGGCAGTCAATCTCGTCGAAGGGGGCACGCTTACCGTACTGCGGGAGTTTGTTCAGGCTGCATGCGAGGTGCTATCGAGTGAATGGCGAATTGTGGTGTTCGTGCACGATCGCAAACTGCTCAGTAGCCAGCGCCCGCAATTCATAGAAATACCCGCCGCCAAGCGCAGCTGGCTGCGTCGGATGTGCGTCGAATGGATCGAATTTCGCGGTCACGCGAGAAGGCTGCGACCCGATCTATGGGTCTCCTTGCACGATATCACTCCTCGAGTGGGCTCGATCCGGCAAGTCGTCTATTGCCACAACCCCATGCCGTTCTATCGGTTGCGTGCTCGGGACATCTGGCTGGAACCAAAGCTTCTACTGTTCCGCTTATTTTATCCGCTGATCTATCGAATCAACATCAGGCGCAACTACGCCGTCGTGGTCCAGCAGTCCTGGCTGCGGGATGCGTTCCGCAAATGGGTAGGACCGGACACAAACATCGTCGTCTCGTATCCCGTGGCCGATTCACGCGTCGTCGGCGCGCGCCGCACGCGCGTGGGCGTGGGCGTGGGCCAGAACGGGGGCATGACTTTTCTTTATCCTTCAATGCCACGAGTGTTCAAGAATGCGGAACTGCTATGTCGTGCGGCGCAGCAGCTGGAGGCTGGCGCGGCTTGGCATAGCCAAATCGTCCTCACGATTGACGGGCGCGAGAACCGTTACGCGCGCTGGCTGCTGCGCAATTTCGGCACTCTGAAGACGGTTCGGTTCGCTGGCTGGCAGAACCCGCAGCAGATGCAGGCGTTGTATTCCGAAGCGGACTGCCTGCTGTTCCCCTCGCTGCTCGAAACCTGGGGATTGCCGATCTCCGAGGCTAAGCGGCTGGGAATTCCCATGATGGTGGCTGACTTGCCGTATGCGCGCGAAACGGTGGGCCGTTACAATCGCGTGCAGTTCATTGACGTGCAAGACGCCGCGGGATTAGCTCGCACGCTGCTGGAGTTTCAGAATCGTCGTGCATCGTTTACCCATGGCGAGGTGTGCGACCCGCATCCCCCATTCGCTGCCGATTGGCGTGAGCTGTTGTCATTGCTGATACAGGGCCTGGACTGAGTTGCGCGATTTCTGCAGAACTGGTGCTGTATCATGACCCGCCAAACATCTTCATACAGTTTAAGTGAAGCGCAGATGATCGATGAGCAAGCGGGCAATCGCATAGACGTGGCGATGTCGGGAGCCCAACAGATACGCCGAATGCGTCGGGCCGATGCGGTCGCCCCGATTGTCGATGTCATCCTCTGGCCTTTGCTCGTACCCGCAGCGCTACTGCTCAAATTGACCCGCAAACTGGGTCTGCAACGTCTGAATATGTGCCGGGCGACGCTGTTGCGTCTGGGGATATTGCCGCTACGTCACCATTACTACGAGCCGTTCATCACGGCGATGGATCTGCGCGTACCGCTGGATCAGGAACGCGATCTACCCGGGATTGATTGGAATCTGTACGGACAACTGGCATTTCTAGCCGAGCTGGTCTACGAGGCGGAGCTCATCGAGCTGGAAAAATCGAAAATCCGAGATTTCGATTTTCGCTACGAAAACCCGTCGTTTGCCCACGGTGACGCCGAATTCCTCTACCAGATTATCCGCAACAAGAAACCCAGACGAATCATCGAGGTTGGAAGCGGCCAGTCGACTCGTATGGCGCGGGCAGCAGTCACGCGCAACGGTGCCGAGATCGATGGCTATGCCTGCCAGCATATCTGTATCGAACCGTATGAGTCCCCTTGGCTCGAGCGCCTCGGTGTCAGCGTGCTGCGGCAGAAAGTGGAGGATGTTGACCGGTCGCTGTTCGAGGCACTCGAGCGCAATGATCTGCTTTTCATCGATTCATCACATGTCATCCGACCCCAGGGCGACGTGGTCACGGAATACCTGGAGATCCTGCCGAGATTGCGTTCGGGGGTCATCGTGCACATCCATGATGTGTTCTCGCCCCGCGACTATCCGGCGGAGTGGATCATGGAGAAATTGCTATTGTGGGACGAGCAGTATCTGCTGGAGGCGTTTCTGACGCACAATCGCGACTGGGTCATCCTGGGCGCGTTGAATTTGCTGAAGCACCGGGAATATAGCGCGCTTCACAGGGTCTGTCCGTTCCTGAGCCCGGATCGCGAGCCCGGTTCCTTCTACATGCAAAAGCGATGATCTGGAAGCATCATCTGTCGGTGTGAGCAAGCCAAAGGTGCCGAGGTGAATTGCAAAGTGTGCGCAAGCGTTATGCGACCCGCATTTCGACACACCATACTGCAAAAATACGATGTGCAGTACTCACAGTGCCAAACCTGCGGTTTCCTGCAGACGGAGACTCCCTTTTGGCTCGAGGAGGCGTATTCAAACGCGATTGCCGCGGCCGACACGGGGCTGATGCAGCGCAATCTCCAGCTGGCACGAGCCTCTTCAGTGGTACTTTGGCGGCTGTTTCGTGGCAAAGGGCGATTTCTCGATGCGGCCGGCGGCTACGGCATATTTACTCGGCTGATGCGTGATGTCGGTTTTGACTACTATTGGAGTGATTCGCATGCCGAGAATCTGGTCGCTCGTGGCTTTCAGGCGACTCCGGACGATGGACCCTACAGCGCGATAAGCGCCTTCGAGGTCCTCGAGCATGTCTTGGATCCACTGGCGTTTCTGGCCGATCTGGTAGCGACGGGCGCGAAGACAATCCTGATATCTACCGAGCTTTTCTCCGGTGAGTTCCCGGATCCAGAGCAATGGTGGTACTACGCCTTCGAGACCGGTCAGCACATTTCTTTCTATCGGCGCACAACATTGGCGGCGATCGGTGAGAAACTGGGGCTGACGCTCCATTCGGCAGGAAACATCCATATGTGGACCGACAGGCAGGTATCGGCGCTGCAGTTTCGCCTGATGACTCATCCAAAATCCGCGGCACTGCTGTCGTGGATTCCCCGTTCGCGACTTAAATCAAGAGTTTGGTCCGACCACTTGGATCAGCTGAAATCATAGCTGCGATGAAGGCGTTAGTTTGTGGCGTGTCGGGCCAGGATGGTAGTTATCTCGCCCGATTGCTCATTGAGAAAGGCTACCAGGTGATAGGCACGTCGCGAGATGCGCAGACGGCCGCGTTCGAGAACCACACGCGACTTGGAATTGCCGGGCGAATTCAACTCGAATCCATGGCCCCGCACGATTTCCGTAGCGTCCTGCAGGTGCTGCGCAGGGCGGACGCTGACGAGATCTATAACCTTTCTGGTCAAAGCTCCGTGGGCCTGTCATTCGATCAGCCGGTGGAGACGCTTGACAGCATTGTCGCCGGCACACTAAATCTGCTGGAGGTCATTCGTTTTCTGGGAAAGCCCGTTCGATTTTACAATGCCGGATCGAGCGAATGCTTCGGGGACACTGGTGAAACTGGCGCCACGGAGGAAACGCCCTTTCGACCTCGCAGTCCTTACGCCGTGGCTAAGGCAGCCACGCATTGGCTGGTCGCGAACTATAGAGAGGCCTACCGGCTGTACGCGAGCACTGGCATCCTCTTCAATCACGAGTCCCCCATCAGGCCAGCGCGATTCGTTACCCGGAAGATCATTCGGGCAGCGTGCCGCATTTCGATGGGCAGCAAGGAACGCCTGACTCTCGGAAATCTGCAGATTTGCCGAGACTGGGGCTGGGCGCCGGAATATGTGGAGGCAATGTGGCGCATGCTTCAGCGCGAACGCGCCGAGGATTTCGTCATTGCAACCGGAGAGAGTTTTACTTTGGAGCAATTCGTCCAAGAAGCTTTTTCGCAGCTCCATCTGGACTGGCGTGAGCATACCGATATCTCGGATGCGTTGTTCCGACCGACGGATATAACGGTAGGCAAGGGCAATGCGGCGAAAGCAGGGCTGCATCTCGATTGGAAGGCGAAGTTTCGGATGCCGGAAGTGATATCGATGATGTTGGAGGCGGAATTGCAAGCGCTGCAGTCGCGCGGCGCATGAAAGTCGCGTTTGATCATCAGGTATGGAGTTTGCAGAAACACGGTGGGGTT
>Ga0302326_10002319_pt1 | contig 46595 bp, 42 predicted proteins | sample Palsa_T0_3_FD_202264 | JGI IMG/M metagenome (GOLD analysis project Ga0302326, IMG submission 202264) | Peat permafrost microbial communities from Stordalen Mire near Abisko, Sweden - Palsa_T0_3 | ecosystem: Environmental > Terrestrial > Soil > Palsa > Peat permafrost | place: Sweden: Abisko... | reverse complement strand
TGCGTCCGACCAAGAGCCCAGTCGAAAATTGCAAAACGCCAATCTGGCCTTGTCTACTTTGCACCGCCGGCGCGAGGCGATGGCATCCAGATCTGCCGAGATTCCGCTCGCCGGTGCACCGCCGAGAGTAGGCACGATGTTCGCTTGCATGATGGGCGGTGCGCGGGGGAGACTGTTTCATCCGTTCAGGGGGCGGCGTCGTGCTCGTGACGTTCCGGGACCTTCCGGGATGGCACTTCAGCGCGAGGGTGATCGCCCAGGGCCTCTACGAGGTCCTGGGGGTCGACGGGCGGGGTCGCCGAGTGCGTTGCCAGCGAACCGAGTCGCTTGCCGCGATCGACGAGTGTGTTCGGGCGGCTGCACGCATCGAGGCTGTATCCGTGGCGCCAGAATCGTCCGCGGCGAACCTCCATGAGCCCTCTGAACACCGACTTCATTGACGGCGCCACCCTCCCTGCGCTTTGCCTGAGCTCTTTAAGGGAGCCCGCACGATCATGGCGCCGAGCGCGAAGAAGAAGCCCATCTCCAAGAGCGCCGTTGTGCACGCCGTCTCGGCGGCCGTCGGCGACCGCCTTTCTCGCAGGCACGCGCAGGTCGTTGGGACTCTCGCGATGGCCGCGATCGCCGCGGCATGCGGGAGCAGCAGCCAAACGCCGTCAACCGGGGACGGCGGGCCGGGGTTCGACGCTGGGATTTGCCAGGCCCCCGGAGTCTCCGCGGCGTGCACGTCGTGTCTCGCATCTCAGTGCTCTAGCCAGGTCGCGGGGGCACAGTCGGGGTGCTCGGCGGTCGTCTCCTGCTACTGCGCGTGCGACCTCGGCGACACGTGCTGCGTCGAGGCGTGCGGATCGACGGCGGCGCCCGGCTGCGCGACCGCGGCGCAGAGCCTCGCCGCCTGCGCGACGACGGCCTGTGCGAGTGAATGCACCGTCACTGTCCCGGGGCCCTGCTCGCAGGATGCCGGTGCGGCCGACGCCGCCGGCGCGACCACGGTCGACGCGACGCTCCCCACCGACTCCGGTCCATCGGCGGACACCGGCGTCGACGCCAATGCTCCGGGGGACTCCGGCGCCGATACGGGCGGCGACGCGGGGATCGATGCGGGGGAGGAGCCCTGCGGAGACGGCGGGATGGGGCGCATCTGCTCGAGCGTCTGCGTCTACGTCGAGACCGATCCGAACAACTGCGGCTACTGCGGCAACGTCTGCTCCGACGCAGGCGGCTCTTCGTGCGCCGGCGGGGTTTGCAGGGTGCAGACTCCCCTCCAGACCGTCGCTCCCGTCGGGTTCAACATCGCGGTCGATCCGAATTACGTCTACTGGTCCGGGTACTACGGCGGCGGCGACCTCTTCGCGTTGCCGCTCGACGGGGGGCCGCTGAAGAGCCTCTCCTCCGCCGGGACGGGCGTGGTCACCGTGGAGTCCGGCGTCGTCTACTGGCTCATCGGGGGGAGCGTCTGGGCCGCTGCCTCCTCGTCCGACGGCGGCGCCTCGGCGCAGATCGCCACAGGCGACAACTGCTGCACCGAAGACGTCGTCGCCTCGGGCGGCGTGCTGTATTTCGGCGGCTCGGGCGGCGCGATCCTCTCGGTCGCGGAGACGGGAGGTGCGGTCACGCCGCTCTACTCCGGCGGCCCGTCGTCGGCGTACATCGCCGTCGCCAACGGCAACGTGTACTGGACCGACGCGGACGAGAACATCGCCTCGGTCGCAGAGGACGGCGGAGCCTTCGCTCGGACCGATCGCGGTCGACAGCACCTCGATCTACTGGGGCAACGGAAACGCGCTCGTGCGGCTCACGCCGAAGTGACCCTCCGCGACGCTTCGGACGCGAAAGCGACCTTCCACGACTCCAGCGACAGGTCCACGGGGGGCTCGACGGCAGACCCGGCGACCACGCCGTCCATGAAGTCCAGGAACCGCCCGCCAAAGTTGGGCCGCGCGATCCTCCAGGCGGCTCGAAAGCCGGGGCTTCTCGCCGAGAACCGAGCGCCAGCAACGACGGTTTCGAACGCCTCGTCGTTCAACAGTCCTTCTCCACGTTGATAGAACGAGTCTTCGAAATGGAAGAAGAGCGCGCGGCAGAGGTTGTTGAACTGGCTCAGCTCAGTTCGAGTGATCTCCTGAGGGCTCCCCGAACCGCGAAGCCACGCATCGGCCACGGCGGGGTCCGCAAGCGCCACGTGCAGCTCGACGATGCGCGAGATGCGGCTGTGCCTGATCGAGATCTGTTGATTGCGCTCCGTCTGCCTGACTTGAAGCGCGAGATAGATTAGCGACGTCAGTACGGCAAAGCCGCTGACGAAGCTTCCCAAAGACGCTAGATCGGAAAGTGACATTGAGGTCTCCACCGTCGAGTTGATCGGAGGAGACTAGAACACTCACGCCTGCCAAGGGAGAAGCCCGATGCCCATGACGCTCCACTTTCACCCCCTCTCGTCGTTTTGCTGGAAGGCGCTCATCGGGCTCTACGAGCTGGAGATTCCTTTCGAGAAGCTCCTGGTCGACCTTTCGAACGAAACCGCGCGCGCCGACTTTGCGCGTCTGTGGCCGATCGCGAAGTTCCCGGTCTTGCGGGATGAGTCGCGGGGCCGCACCGTCCCTGAGTCGACGATCATCCTCGAGTACATCGACGGCACGGGCCCCGGCGGCGCGCGCTTGATCCCCGCCGATCCAGGGCGTGCCCTCGAGTGTCGCCTGCGCGACCGCACGTTCGATCTGTACATCCATCTTCCGATGCAGAAGATCGTCGGCGACAGGCTGCGCCCGGAGGGCAAGCGCGACCCGTTCGGTATCGAACAGGCGCGGGCGCAGATGGAAACGGCGTACGCGCTGGTCGACGAACAGGTGCGAGGAGGCCCCTGGGCGATGGGCGCGGGGTTCACGCTCGCCGACTGCGCGGCCTTTCCGGCGCTGTTCTACGGGAACAAGGTCACCCCGTTCGGAGGCCGCTGGAAGAACCTGGAGGCCTACTTCGAGCGGCTGACGGCCCGTGCCTCGGTCGCGCGCGTGCTGGAGGAGGCGCAGCCGTATCTCGGCAAGTTTCCCGGGTGAGCTCACAGCAGCCCCGACGTCGACGAGCCGAGGACAGGATTGCTCGGGTCGCTCGTCGGATAGAAGGGCTCGACCGAGACGCACATCGCGTTCGTGCTCTCGCCTTCGCCGAAGGTGATGGTGCTGCCGCTGGTGTTCACGTCGGTGCACGACCAGGTGATCGAGGTGCCGGCATCGAGCAGCACCGGCGTCGTATAGGTCAGCATCGTCGGCAGGGGCGTCGTCGTCGTGAAGAGCTGCTGGCCGCTCGAGGCGGTCGCCACGAAGCTCGTCATCTACGGGGTGCCCGCTGGAAGGCACCGTGATGTTTGTATTGTTGAGAAAGATGATCCCCGCCAGGTTGCTCACGGCACCGGCGTTCGCGACGTACATGGTCAGCGACAGCGACGCCTGGATCGTGCTCGACGTCGTATTCAGGTAGTGAACCATCAGGTTGAATCCGGTGCCCTCGAGGATCCTCGCTCCCACGGTGGCGGGATACGCGAGCGTCGCGGGAGACGTCGTCGGGTCGATCTCGGAGCTGGCGTCGCTCTCCGCGTCCGAGGTGCCCGCAGCGTCGGCGTTCGTACCGCCGTCGGCCAAGGCGTCCGCCATCGCTGCAGCGTCGCCTCCGGTGGAGTCGCTCGCCGCGCCGTCGCTCGCGCCAGCGTCGTCCCCGGCGGAATCGCTGCCCGAGGCTTCGCTCGTGACCGCGTCGTTCATGGGCGCATCCAGAGGCAAGAGACGCAACGACCGCCGAGACCGTGACGGCAAGCGGCCGGCATCGCGCTGAAGGCCCCATGATGCTCATGCTCGGAGAGCACGGGCGAGGTGTCAATCTCCACTCTTTACATCAGAGAGTCAGCGAGCGCGTGGGCAGCCGCGGGGCCGTGCACCACCGCTCGAGGCTTGCACTCCGAAGATTGCACGTGTAGCGCATGCGCGAGGTGGACATGGCTGACGTGGAGATCCGCGCTGCGATCGATCGGCACTGGGCGGCTTCCAATGCGGGAGACGAAGCGGGAGAGGGCGAGATCTACCGCGACGATGTCGAGCTCGAGTATCCGCAATCGGGGGAACGCTTCAGGGGCCGCCGCAACGTGCTCGAATCACGCGGGCACCACCCGGCCGGGCGTCGCTTCGAGATCCGGCGAACGCTCGGCTCCGGCGATCTGTGGGTCACCGAGTACGTGATCTTCTACGACGGGCGTCCGGTCCCGACCGTCAGCATCATGGAGTTCCGCGACGGAAAGGTCGCGCACGAGACGCAGTACTTCGCCGACCCGTTCGAGGCGCCGGCGTGGCGCGCGCCCTGGCGCGAAACGAAGGGTTGAGCGCTGTAAGTCGTGGGACTGATCGCTGCGCCTCACGCGCTCTGGCTTTACTCCTGCTCCGCCAGAACCTTCGCCATGCTCTTGCCGTACGGATAGAAGCGGGCCTTGTCGCCGCGGGCCCACGCGTCGCGCATCTCGGGGCTTGTGATGTCCCAGTCGGGCCTGCACTTGCGCGATACTTCACGCAGGTCGCGGCAGAGCTCGTCGATCGTGGGGCGACCGAAGAACCAGTAGCCCATGTAGATCTTGGAGACGACGAGCCCCGGCTCGAGCACGAGCGTGTGGGGGATCATCGGGTTGTGGTGCGGGTCGGTGTACTCGGCGATATCGAGGTCCTTCTGGACCTTGCGCCCCGGGTCCGAGAGAAACGGCCAGTGCGCGCCGGCCCCGCTGCGCGATTCGTTCGTCTCGAGGAGATTGTCGGTGCTGATCGTGACCATGCGGCAGTAGCCCACCTCGATCTCTCGAAAGAGCTGCACGAGGCCCTCGAGTTGCCGGCGATCCTTGGGGCAGAACATGCCGCGCGAGAGCATGACGATCATCGGGTCGCCGCCTTGCAGCTCGGAGAGCTTGCGGTGCTGGCCCTTGTGGTCGGGTAGCTCGTAGTCGGGGAAGACGGCGCCCGGGACGATGTCGGCTCGCATGCCCGTCAGGGTACGCCCTCGGCCAAGGCGAGAAAACCGCCGTCCTTGGCGTCCTGGCCGTTGAAACTCACCGTTTGAGCGGCCTGCTAGACTGACGGCATGGACTTCCCCAAGCCGAAGCACACCCTTCGCGAGTACATCGCGATTTACCAGCAAGAGCACACGACGTTCGGCAACAAGCTGACGCACATGGTTGGCATCCCGATGATCGTCGCGTCGATCCCGACGACGCTGGTCAATCCACTGCTCGGCGGCGGGTTGTTCACCGCGGGCTGGGCGCTGCAGTTCGTGGGGCACTACGTCTTCGAGAAGAACAAGCCCGCGTTCTACGGCGACGCGTATTACCTGCTCGTCGGCCCCGCGTGGGTCGCGGCCGAGTGGCTCGAGCTGCTCCACCTGCCCGTGCCCGAAGCGCTCACGCCCGCGCCGTCGACGGTCAGCTACATCCACGCCGTCCCGCACGCCGTCGCGAACTGAAGGCGAAGCGTGGCTACTCCGCCGAGAGCACGCGGTCGTCGGGATAGCAGTAGGCCCACGTCTCGCCGACTTCGCCCGACGTGACGATGGGGTGATGGGTCGTGTGGTTGTGCGCCGTCGCATGCCGGTGCGGCGACGAATCGCAGCAGCCCACGTGGCCGCACGTCAGGCAGACCCGAAGGTGGACCCACTGGCCGCCGATTTTGAGGCAGTCCTCGCAGCCGGGCGGCGGCCTGTGAACGCGCCGGGGCATCTTGCTCGTGACGTGCTCGCACGGCTCGGAAAGGTCGACCGCGTCGGGTCCGCTCATGGTGGCGGGAGCGTACTTCTGGCCGTCCGTCAGCGTCCAGCCTCGTGTGCACGCGCCAGGTGAAGCACGAAGCGCCGGGTCGCGTCGTAGTACGTCGCCTCGACACGAAAGCCGCCCGCCGAGAGAAGGCGGTCGACCCGCGGCAGATCGTACTTGGCGCTCGACTCGGTGTGGATCGTCTCACCCGCATCGAACCGGACGAAGAGACCGAGGCCATCGACGGCGATCTTCTGCGCGCCGATGCTCTCGAGGTGCATCTCGACGCACGACGCGCCTTCGTTCCAGCGCGCCACGTGCCGAAACCGGTCGATGTCGAAGTGAGCGCCGAGGTCGCGGTTGATGCGCGTCAGGATGTTCTTGTTGAACGCGGCGGTCACGCCGGCGGCGTCGTCGTAAGCCGCCCGGTGCACGTCGGGGCTCGTCCGGAGATCGGTCCCGAGCAGCAGCCAGGTCTCGCCGGGGAGCGCGTCGCGAGTCCGCCGCAGCAGCGCCGAGGCCTCCTCGTCCGGCAGGTTGCCCACGCTGCTGCCGATGAAGAGGACGAGCCGTGGCGGCGCCACGTCGGCGATCACGCGCAGCGCCTCGGCATGCGTCATGGCCAGCGGACGTACCGAAATCTGCGGCAGCGAATCCCGGAGGCGAGACTCGGCTTGCGTGAGGGCCGTCGCCGAGACGTCGATCGGGAGATAGAGACCGCGCCCGTGGCGCGCGAGCACGGCCCGGAGCAAGATCTCCGTCTTGGACGCGCTGCCGGCGCCAAGCTCGATGACACCGAGTGGACCAGGGACGCTCCTGGCCACGCGGTCGACGATCTCCGCGGAGTGAGCGACGAAGATCTCCCGCTCCGCACGCGTCAGGTAGTACTCCGGAAGCTCGGTGATGCGCTCGTAGAGGCGCGAGCCCGCCGCGTCGTAGAAGAGATACGGCGGGAGCGTCTTGGGGGCGCTCGTCAGCCCGCGCCGAACGTCTTCTGCCAGGGTCGCGGGCGGCACGGAAGGGCGCAACGGCGGGCTCATGCCGGGACCCCGCGCGCGAGACGGATGCCCGTCATCTGGAACTGCGTCGGCGGATGCCAGAAGTTGCGGTACGACGCGCGGACGTGCCCACGCGGCGTGAAGCACGAGCCTCCGCGCAAGACCATCTGGCTGACCATGAACTTGCCGTTGTATTCGCCCAGAGCTCCGCGGGTGACCTCGTACCCGGGATAGGCCTCGTAGCCCGACTGCGTCCATTCCCACGCGTCGCCGAAGAGCTGACGCACGCCGCTGGCTCCACCGGGCGCCGAGGATGCGGGCTGAGGGCGCAGCGACCCCCCGGAGAAGTTTCCGCGTAGCGCCTCGCCCTCGGCGACCGTCTCCCATTCGACTTCGGTCGGAAGGCGCGCACCGAGAAAGCGCGCGATCGCGTCGGCCTCGTAGTAGCTGACGTGCACCACCGGTTCGTCGTCGTGCGCAACGCGCGCTCCGGCCAGCGTGAACACGTTCAGGGATCCGTCCTCGTACGAGGAGTGCAAGGGCGACGTCAGCCCGCGGGCACGAACCATGTCGAAGCCCTCCGACAGCCAGAGCGACGGAGCGCGATATCCGCCCGCGTCGATGAAGGCCTTCAGCTCTCGCACGCAGACGAGTCGATCGCCGAGCGCGAACGGCTCCACCCAGCGCCTGTGGCGCGGGCGCTCGTTGTCGAAGGCAAAGCCGCGAGCAGGCGCGCCGATCTCTCGCAGGCCTCCGGGGAACGTGACGAAGGCAAGCGGGTCAGGCGCAGACGCTCGTGCGGACGGCGGGGCCTCGGGTCGAGCGAAAGCGCTCGCCGGCGCGCCGGTGTACGCCGGCCGGAGCGGGTTCTGCGAGAACGCGTGCAGGATGTCGGTCAGCAAGAGCTCCTGGTGCTGCTCCTCGTGCGCGATCCCGAGCTGCACGGTCGGCAGCACCTGCGCGAGCTGCTCACCGCCGGCCGTCGACAGCAGCCGCGAGACCGCGTCGTCGACCCTGCGCCGGTAGTCGGAGACCTGCGCGGCGCTCGGCCTCGACAAGAGGCCGCGCTGCGCGCGCGGATGACGCGGGCCGACCGACTCGTAATAGGAGTTGAAGATGAACGCGTAGCGCGAGTCGACGGCATCGATTCCGGCCGGCTCGAGGACGAAGGCCTCGAAAAACCAGGTCGTGTGCCCGCGGTGCCACTTCGTCGGGCTGGCATCGGGCATCGATTGAAGCTGCTGATCCTCGGCCGAGAGCGGCGCGGCCAGGCTCTCGGTGCACGCGCGCGTCTCGGCGAAGGCCTCGAGCAACCGATCGCGCTCGACCCCGAGATCGCTCCCGGAGGTCGACGGCGTCGCGGCGTACATGGAGAGATCCGTCATTGGGCGAGCGACCGAAACACCATCTGGACGCAGATCGACCCCTCGCCCACCGCCGACGCGACGCGCTTGACGCTCCCCGAGCGCACGTCCCCCACCGCGAAGACGCGCGGACGGTTGGTCTCGAGCAGCAGCGGCGGGCGCGGGAGCGACCAGCCGGCGCGCGACAGGTCGTCGGGAGCGAGATCGTTGCCGGTCTTGATGAACCCCTTGTCGTCGAGCGCGACGCACCCGTCGAGCCACCGGGTGTTCGGCTCGGCTCCGGTCATCGAGAAGACGTGCACGATCGGTCGCTTCTCCAGCGTTCCGTCGGGCCCTCGCCAGGTGACGGCGCGCAGGCGATCGTCGCCCTCGAGCGCCACGATCTCGGTGTGGGGGCGGAGCGTGATGTTCGGGGTGTCCTCGATGCGCTGGACGAGATAGCGCGACATCGTCGCGGTGAGACCGGCGCCGCGAACGAGGACGTGGACATGGCGGGCACGGCTCGCGAGAAAGACCGCGGCCTGACCCGCCGAGTTGGCGCCGCCGACGACGATGACATCGTCGCCGCGACAGAGCTCCCCTTCGAGCGCAGCCGCGCTGTAGTAGACGCCTGCCCCTTCGAACCGGGATAGCTCCGGGAGCGCCAGCCGCCGGTACTTCACGCCGCTGGCGATGATGATCGCGCGCGACCGGACGCTCGATCCATTGGAGAGGCCGACCTCGAAGCCGGCGCCGGGGCCATCGCACACGAACTTCGCGGCGCTCCGGGCGATCGCGATCTCGGCGCCGAACTTCTGCGCCTGCGCGAGCGCGCGACCCGCGAGCGCCTGGCCCGCGATGCCCGTCGGAAAGCCCAGGTAGTTCTCGATCTTCGAGCTCGTTCCGGCCTGACCGCCCGGCGCGTCGGTCTCGAGAACCAGAACATCGAGCCCCTCGGACGCGCCGTACACGGCGGCCGCGAGCCCGCCTGGACCGGCGCCGACGATGACCAGGTCGCGCAGGGCCTTGGAGTCGAGGGTGGAGCTGAGGCCGAAACAGTCGGCCACTTCTTCGTTCGTGGGATTCTTGAGGACCTTCTCGCCGCGGCAGATGACGATGGGCACGTCGCCCGAGGCGACGTGGAAGCGATCGAGCAGGGCCTGGACGTCCTTGTCGCGATCGACGTCGACGTACGCGTACGGGTGCGCGTTGCGGGTGAAGAACTCCTGCAGCCGGAGGGTGGACGCAGAATGGTTGGAGCCGATGAGTGTCGCGTCGCCCAGCCGGTGCGCGAGCAGCGCGACCCGACGCAGGATGAAGGCGCGCATGAACAGCTCGCTCAGCTCGGCGTCGCCTTGCACGATGCGGCGCAACGCCTCCGGGCCGACGGCGAGCACCTCACCCGCCTCGCGAACGCGCGCACGGACGAGCGCGCGATGGCCCGCGAGCACCGTCACTTCGCCCGTGAACTCGCCCGCGGTGTGCACCGTGACGAGATCGTCGCCGGTGAGCCCGGGCCGCACGACCTCGACCGCGCCCGAGAGGACGACGAAGATCCCCGCCATCTCGGCTCCCTGCTCGAAGAGGATCTCGCCGGCGCGGATGGGGCGGCGGGTCGAGACGGCAGCGATGCGGGCGATCTGCGCTTCCGTCAGCGTGGGAAATCGCTGGGCGCGGCGTCCGTCGTCGACGTCGATCGTGGAGTCGAGGTTGCCGGTGCTCATCTCTGTCCCCAGTATCACCGGCCCAAAGGTGCGATGCGGGCCGAGTCGATCGCGTAGCACAGCCCGCTCACGAAGCGTGTCGTAACGTCGTCAGCGGAGCCCGGGCGGCACCAGGCGCCGCTCGACCACCGCGAAGACGCCCTGAACGAGCAGGGCCAGCAGCGCAGCGGGCACGGCGCCCTCGAGAATCATCCGCGTATCATTGAGGTTCAGCCCCGTACTGATTGGCTCGCCGAAGCCGCCGGCCCCGATGAACGCCGCGATCGTCGCCGTGCCCACGGCGGTGATGGTCGACGTCTTGATCCCCGTCAGGATGACGGGAGCGGCCATCGGGAGCTCGACCCGCATGAGGAGATCGAGCGGCGAAAGGCCGAGCGCCTCCGCAGCTTCGCGCAACGCAAGCGGGATGGCTCGCAGCCCCGCGAGCGTGTTGCCGGCGATCGGAAGCAGCCCATACACGAAGAGCGCCACCATCGCCGGGAGCGCGCCCACGCCAAGAACCGGAATGGCGAAGCAGAGCAGCGCCAGCGAAGGAATGGTCTGGACGAGGCCCGCCGCCGTGAGAAGCGCCCCCCCGGCCACGCGCGATCGCGCGGCCAGGATGCCCAGCGGGACCCCGGCGAGCACCGCGAAGAACGTCGCAAGAAAGACGAGCAGAAGGTGGCGCGGACCGTGCTGGAGGATCACCTCGCCCATGCCGCGAAGGAGCGATGGCCGCGCTGCGGGTCCCGTAGCAGCAGCGCCGAGAAAGCCCGCCGCGATGTCGGCGGGCGCGAGCCGTTGCACCTCCGCTTCGGCGTTCAGACGCGTCATCGTCGCGGCATCGATGCAACCCGTCAGCCCCTCGATGGCGGCGAACGAACGTGGAAACGAGATCCGCGCCGCGAGGCGGTAGACGAAGATCGCGAGATACGTCGGGAAGAAATGGCGATCGTCGGCGAGCGTGATCAGATCCAGCCGCGCGAGCGCGGCGTCGGTGGTGTACGCGTCGGTGACGTCCGCCGCGCCGCTTTCCACGGCGACATACGCGAGCCCGTGGTCCATGCCGCGCGGGGCCAGCCCCTCGAGGCCGTACGCGGCGCGCAATCCGGACCACCCGTCCGAGCGCCCGACGAACTCGTTGCTGAGGGCGACTCGCAGCTCCGGGTGCGTCGCGAGATCGGAGAGCCGGGTCACGTGGAGCGAGAGAGCCCGCTCGCGTTTCATCGCGAGCGCGTACGCGTTCTCGAAGCCGAGCGTCGCCGTGATCCCCAGTCCGCGCGAAGCCAGCGTACGCGCGAGGTCCGCGTCGCCGGCGCGCACGTCGTGAAGGAGGCTCTCCTTCAGCGAACCGGTGTACTCGGGGTAGACGTCGATCGCCCCCTGTTCGATGGCCGCGAGGACGATCGCAGTACCGCCGAGACCTTCGACGTGCTCGACCCGCGACTCCCCGGTGGCTCGCGCCGTCCGGACCGCGATCTCGGCGAGGATCATCGACTCGGTGAAGCGCTTCGAACCGATCCGCAACGTGCCCGCGTGCGCGGTCGTGGCGAGGCCGATCCACCCGAGAAGCGTGATCGCAGAGGCCGCCCATTTCATGCGGCAGGCGCCTCGGGGCTCGGCGGCCGCGGAGGGACGAACGCCCGCTGCGCCGACACGAAGGCGCTCACGAAAGGAGTCGCCGGCCGCTCCACGAGCTCCCACGCGGCGCCCGCCTGCACGATCCTACCTTCGTGCAGAAGCGCGAGGCGCTGGCAGAGCAGCGCGGCCTCGGCCAGATCGTGGGTGACGAGCAGGACGGTCTTGGCAAGCCGGGCGATGATCGCGAGGAGATCGTCCTGAAGCTCGGCCCGGACCATCGGATCCAGCGCGGCCATCGGCTCGTCGAAGAGGAGCGCCTCGGGGTCGAGCATCAGCGCACGCATGATCCCGACGCGCTGGCGCTGGCCACCCGAGAGCTGATGAGGATACCGGGCGAGCAGATCGCGCTCGAGCCGCACGAGCGCGAGTAATGCGCCGAGCCGCTCGTCGATGCGCGCCGCCGTCCAGCCAAGGCGACGTGCGACGAGCGTGACGTTTCCGCCCGCCGTGAGATGCGGAAACAAGCCGCCGTCCTGGATTACATAGCCGCAGCGCCTTCGAACCGCCTGCGCCGTCGAGGGGCGCACCTCGACGCCGTCGAAGAGCACGCGCCCGGCGTCGGCCTCGATCAAGCCGAGGACCATGCGAAGGAGCGTGGACTTCCCCGAGCCACTCGGCCCGATGAGCGCCACCCGTTCCCCGCGACCGAGCGAGAGCGACGTCGGGTGAAGGACGGTGGCCTCGCCGTACCGCTTCGCGACGCCGTCGAGAACGAGCACGAGGGCGATACTTATCACGCGCCGCAGGGCCTCATCATGCCCGGACCTGACGCGAGGACGAGGTTCGTCGTTACACTTGTCCTCGCGCTCTCGGCCGGCTGGCCAACGTCAGCGGCTTGGGGGCGGGACTGCGGCTGGCGTCGTCGGTGCGGGGCTCTGGATCGTGTCCTCCGGCATCACGAGCGTGCCGTTCACCTCGACCGGATCGCCCGCGCCTTCGACCCACCAGATGAGGTAGGAGTCGCCTTCGACGTCGTTGCCGCTGTGGTGCAAAACGGCACGGCCGCTGTGCGTCGCAGCGAGCGCCGCGAGGACGATACCGGCGGTCCAGGCTGCGACCGCTGTGAGTAACTGCACTCGACTTATCCCGTGCCAAACCGGGAGTTGCGCGATTGCGTACATCGGAGACCCTCCTTGTTCAGCTGCGCATGGCAGCTCGGCCGCGCGGTCGAAAAATGCGCGGCTCACGAAGAGTGCTCTGCAAGGGAGGCGCCAATGCTGCAGGAATCGCGTCGCGAGGGCGGCTCTCGCCTGCCCGCCGCGATTTCAGAGCCCCGTCACCGCGACGGGCGTCGTGGAGCACGTGAGGCCGTCGCATAGCTGGGGCCCGGTGGTCGTCCCATCGCCCAGCTCGCCCTCCTCGTTGTAGCCCCAGCATTCGACGGTGCCGTCCGAGAGCAGCGCGCAGGTCTGCGAGCTGCCGCCCGCATAGACGGCGGTCGCCCCGGTCAGGCCCGACACGGCGACGGGCGTCGTGGAGCACGGAAGGCTGTTGCCGGCGACGCCGCATGTCTGCGGCCCCATGCTCATCCCGTCACCGAGCTCCCCGGCCTCGTTTTGCCCCCAGCACTCGACGGTGCCGTGAGCGAGCAGAGCACAGGCCTGGCCGAAGCCTGCAGAAATGGCGGTCACGCCGCTCAGGCCTGTCACGGCGATGGGCGTCGTGGAACACGGGTTATCGCCTGGGCATGATTGCGGCCCCGTGGTCGCGCCGTTGCCAAGCTCGCCGGAGCCGTTGTCCCCCCAGCACTCGACAGTGCCGCCCGAGAGAAGGGCGCACGTGTCGTTGCCGCCGCCCGCGGAGATGGTGGTCACACCCGTCAGGCCGGGCACCGCGACGGGTGTCATGGAGCAGGCGGCTCCGTTGCAATTCTGGGGTCCCGTGGTCATCCCGTTGCCGAGCTGGCCGACGGTGTTGTTGCCCCAGCATTCGACGGTGCTCCCCGAGAGAAGGGCGCAGGTGTGGTCGGCGCCGGCGGTGATGGCCGTCACGCCACCCAGGCCCGACACCGCGACCGGCGTCGGGGTTTGCGTCGTCGTGCCGTCGCCAAGATCGCCATGATAGTTGAAGCCCCAGCACTGGACGGTGCCGCCCGAGAGCAGGGCGCAGGCGTAGTTCGATCCGGCTGAGATGGCCGCAACGCCGCTCAAGCCCGACACCGCGACCGGCGTCGTGGAACATGGGAGGCTGTTGCATGTCTCGGCCCCGGCGCCCGTCCCGGCACCGAGCTCGCCGTCGGTGTCGTCCCCCCAGCACTGCACGGTGCCGCCGGAAATCAGGGCGCAGGTGAAGTTCGAGCCCGCCGAGATGGCCGTCACGCCGCTCAAGCCCGACACCGCGACCGGCGTCGTGGAGCACACGGAGCCGTCCGCGCATGTCTCTGGACCCGTGCTCGTCCCGTTGCCGAGCTGGCCATTCACGTTGGTCCCCCAGCACTCGACGGTGCCCCCCGAGAGGAGGGCGCACGTCTGCGATCCGCCGGCGGCGACAGCCGTCACCCGGCCGCATGCGCCGCTCTCGCATCCCGAGCCCGAGCCGCTGCTGGATCCCGAGCTGCCGCCGATGGAACCCGAGCTGCTTCCACCGCTGGATCCCGAGCTGCTGCCCGACCCCGAGCCGCCGCCCGACCCGGAGCCACCGCAGCCTGCGATCAAGCCAATCACTGCCACGATGCCGAGGACTCGATGGGCCCGGGTCATCCGACCACGGTACCACGGCGGTAGGCCTCGTCGGTTCCCGAGCCTGAAGCGCTCAGCGTAGAGGGGCGCGCCTCGTACCGTGTCGATACGGCCACGGGCGCCGTCGTCGAAATTTTTCCATGAATGCCTGCCCCCTAGGCCGACGCAGCCGTCGTCAGGCCATAGGTCTGGATGGGCGCGTCGACCTCGAGGACGACGATGAACACGCCGAGACCCGTCGCCTTGGCCGATGCCTCGGCACGGAGGAGCGCTTCTGCGCTGCTGCCGCCAACCTCTTCGGCGGCGCCGAGAAAGCTTCCGAGCGGGAGCTTCGCCTGGCGCGTGGGGAGCGCAATTTTTTTTGCGAACCCGCGGCTGGCCATCTCCTCGACGAGCACGGCGTGGCCGTCATGATCCTCTTCGACACCGAGAAGCTGAATCTGCACGAAGAACGACTTGCTCACGTCACTGACCTCCGAACCGGCAGGTTAGAGAGCATCGGCCTCGGGACGCAACGTTGCCTGCGCCTTCGACAGGCGAGCCCGATCAGGCCGACCACGACCAGCGCGACGCCTGGCGGTGCGGGTGTGCCCGCGGTGTCGCATCCGCATCCCGACGACGCGCCGGCCTTTCCTCCCCCGATGTCTCCCCCGGTCGCATCCGTCCCGCGGGTCGTCGCGTCCGTTGGGCCCCCGTCGTCGTTCTCCGCCGCGGCCGCCCCGTCGGACCCACCCTCGGCCAGGGTCGCCGCGTCGAGTCCCGCCTCGGCGCCCGCGTCCGCGGGCGGCGTGCCTGTACCGGTGAGCGTGACGACTCCGTACGCGGGGACGACGATGCTTGTCGTGCCCGACGAGAGCGACGCGGTGCCGCTCTGCCAGAGGCTCGCGCTGCTCGACGTGTAGGTCGCGAACGAAGTCAGCCCAGGCGGCGGCGATCCGATCGCCACCTGCGCATGTGCCGCGGACGAGCCCTCGTTGACGAGCACCAGGGTGAGCTGCGCGGTCGCGTCGTTCACGAAGGCGCTCGCGAGGACGTCGCTCGATCCCGTCACGGACGCCGCGATGCGCTGCGCTCCAGGACGGATGTATTTGAAGAAGTGTTTGGCAGCGACGTACTTGGGATCGTTCTGCAGCTGCGTTGCGTCAGTGAGCGTCTGCACGTCGCTCGCGTTCGACGGATTGCCGTCAGTCAGTTGCCAGTAGAGCCACGCGCTCTCGTCGCCGGTGGTGAGCGCCTGGTGGATCTTGAGCACGATGGAGAACGCCCCGCTGTCCGGGAAGCCGCCGTCCATCGACGACGCGAGCCAGTCCGGGATCTCTCCGGACGTCTCGGTCATCCACGATGGCTTCTGGAACGACGTGAAGCCCTGCACGTTGGCCGGGATGCCCGCGGCGGGGCTCGTCGTCCAGCCGTCGGTCCACCATTGCCAGGACTGGGCGCTCGCCCCGGCGGAGCTGACACCGTCGGCCGCGTAGCCATGGATGGCGAAGCCGGCGATCGCGGCGCTCGCCGTCGAATCGGCCGCGATCGCCTGCAGAAACTGCAGGTTCTTGTCGGTTTGCGTGGAGCCGCTGCCGTACTCCCACATGCTGTACGCGTCGTCGCCCATCAGGTCTTCGGGCCCGATGATGCGGATGCTTTGCAGGTCGGGATACTGGTCGAGCTCCGCGCGCGCCGCCTTCAACGCCGTGACGTAGCTCGAGGCGAGCTGGTAGGTTGCGCTGTTGTAGTACTCCTCGAAGGTGAGCTCGTTCTGGATGCTGATCGCGTAAAAGCTCACGCCGTAGGTGTTCTGGAAGCCGCGCAGGAACGCCGCGAGGCCGCGCGCGAACTGCGTCAGGGCGCTGGTCGGCCCGGTGCCGTCGTTGAACTGCGCGAGCGCCGTTCCCGAGACATCGAGCATGCCGCCGGCGAAGTTCCCGCCCCAGATGAAGGGCCACGGCTGCGCGGTCGGCAGGGGCGAGACGCCGCCCGAGTACGTGTTGCCCGAAGTGATCTTGACCCAAGGCGCGGGCGACCACATCGACGCGTACACCTTGAATCCACCGAGCTGCGCGGCCTTCGCCTGCCCCATCTGCGCGATGAGACCAAAGTTCGACTTCTGACTGAAATCGAAGAGCATCGCGTTGGTATCGATGTCCGGGCCCATCACCGCGATGGGCGCGCTGCAGCCGCCGAAGGACGTGGAGTAATCGTATGCGCTCGAGTACGGGCGCGTGCGCGTCCCATCCGGACCGCCGTCGTCGATGTCGAGGGGCGTGGCCTGACCGTACCAGGGAGAGCAGTAGCTCAGGTTGCTGTACGTCGACGTGAAGGTGGGCGTGATGTCCACGCGCACCATCGAGGCCGCGAGGTCGTCGAAATAGAGATTCTGCCACCAGGACTCGGTCGACTCCGATCCGCTCAGGCACGTGCCAAAGCCGTCGATCGTCTGGAAGCGTGTCGTCGTGTCCACCGCAACGCTCTGCGCTTGCGCGCGCGAGGAGACGAAGAGCGAGACGCCAGCCGCGAGGAGCGCGAACCGGGAGAAAGCCTTTCGCACCACCGCACCCTCCTGCCTCCGAGGCGCCGGGGGCAACGTTCTATGGTACTGCACGTTCAAGGCTGCAGCGTGTACTCCGCGATCGCCGTACAATCCGCGGCCAGGGGCGTAAGCGGTGAGGTGGCGCCGAACTGGAAGTCGACCAGAGTCGTGCCGCTGACCGTGGTCGTAGTGCCCCACGAAATCATGTAGTTGTTCGAGCTCGGGCACGATACGTAGAGCCCGATGATGCTGCCCGAGGTGGTGAAGGTCGCGCTGAAGGTCGACACCACCCCGTTGGCGAGCCCGGTGGCCCCCGCGATCGATCCCATGTCCGACGCCGGCGGCACTAGCGCGGTGACGGCCATCGTGGTGGCGACCGGCTGGACCGAGTTGCACGAGCCCGGGTCTCCGTACAGCGTGTACGCGGTGAGGAGGTAGGTTCCGTACGGGACGTTCGTTGCGGCGGGCGGCAGGGCGGGGACGCTTCCGGTCGTGTTGATCGTGGGCGTCACGATCGAGCTGCACGACGCGATGAGCGTGCTGCACGCCGCCGGGTTCCCGCTGTCGAAGTCGCAAGTGCCGCCGCTCGAGCTGCTCGACGACCCGCTGCTCGAGCCAGAGCTGGAGCTGCCCGACCCGGAGCTGCTGGACGACCCGCTGCTGGAGCCGGAGCTGCTCGAGCTGGAGCCGCCGGAGCTGCTGCTACTGGACGCGCCGCCGCCGGTGCTGGAGCTACTGGAGCCTCCGCTCGACGAGCCAGCACTGCTCGAGCTGCCCGAACCCGAGCCGCTGCTCGAGCTCGAGCCGCCGGTGCTGGAGCCGCTCGACGAGCTGCTGCTGCCCGAGCTCGAGCCGCTGCTCGAACCGGAGCTCCCACTCGAGCCGCTGCTGCTGCCCGAGCCAACGTTCACGCAGAGGTCACTGAAGCACGAGAGGCCGGCGTTGCAGGTCCCGTTCGGATAGCAGGAGCCCCCCACGCCACCCTGTGTCGGAGCAGTGGCGTCGTTGGTGCCTCCTCCGCCTCCCCCGCCCCCTCCACCGCACGCCGTGAATGTGGCTACCGCCACGAGGGTCGACAATCCGATCGTGGTGGCGACTCGAGCTCTCATGTGCGATCTCCCGGCTTAAGCCCGGGAGGCGATACCACGCGGAAGAGCGGCCGGACATACGAACCAAATCCGTCCGCGTTTCGATGTCGCTTCAACCGCCACGAGGGGCGCTCAGCGCGAAGTCATCATCGGCCGCTTACGAGGCGCGCTCTCGTGAACGCCGCACGTCGCCGAACTTGACCCACCGGTCGGTACCGACCGCCATGACGAGCGCGTCGTCGCCGACCAAGCCCGCCTCGAAGGCGGCTTCGAGCTGCCGCTCGGGGAGCTGGACCTGCCAGAGCGGCTCGGCACTTTCGGCAGCCTTCGTGACGGGCGTGTCTTCGCCGGAGTTTCCCTGGGGAAGTGAGTCGAGCGTGTCTGGCGCGAGCGGCGTCTCGGTGTCTGCGGGCGCAGGCTCGGCGGGCGGCGTGATTGCCTGCGCCGGGGTCGGGGAGGCGATCGCGACGCTCAGCGGGGTCCACTCGACGGTGCCGGCGGCGAGCACCATGAAGCTCGCGTCGAGCAGCCCCGCGCGCACCGCTTCTTCGAGCTGCGCTCGCGTCCCCGCTCGGATCTGGCCGTCGGGGAGTCGCACCTGCCAAGCCTCGTCGCTCGCGGGCAACGCGGGCGAAGGCGCAGCGGGAGCAGCGGCGGGAGCGGCAGAGACGGGACGAGGCGCGGGGGCGATTGGCGCCACCGACGCAGGTTGAGCGGGAGGGGGTACGCTTCCTGCGAGGACCATCCCGAGGGCGCGCCACGACGTCGCCCCGTTGGGCAGCGCCAGCAAGTCCGCGGTGAGATGTCCGGCGGCGATCGCCTCCTCGAGCTGGTGTCGCGTTCCGGATCGCACCTCGCCACTTGCGAGCCGCACCTGCCAGAGGTCACCCGTCGCCACCGCAGGCGACGGCGCCGTCGAGGGACGCGGCGGAACGGAGTTGCCCGGCGCGCGCGCGGGGCTTGCCGCCGCCGTTGCACCCGCCGCGGCCGCGAGGATGTCGACGAGCCTGGCCCACTGGTCGCTGCCGGCAGCGCACACGGGCGTTGCCTCCCCGATGAGCCCCGCCCGAAAGGCCTCACCGAGCTGCTCCAGGGTTCCCGCCCGAACCTCGCCGTTCGGCAACTTTGCAGACCAGAGATCGTTTTGAAGGGTCATGCGGCTCCGCCGTTCCCCTTTCCGGTAGTACCAACTCGCGCCGGATGCACCTACGGAGCGCAACCGGGGGGGTCACAAAGCAGTGTCAGCGGAGATCTACAATCGAAGCGAGCGGGCAACTCACTGCGCGTACGTCCCCTGCTCCGTATCGCTGCGCGTCACGCCGCTCATGGTGCCGATTGCCTCACGGCGCCGGCACACGCGTGGTCGGTCTCGCCTCTGAGCCGGATGCATCGTGCCAGTGCGCCGGATATCCGACCGTTTGCACGAACAGGATCCGCTGGGGCGTGCTGCCCACGCTCAGCGTCGTCGCCAGGGCGGCCTTATCGCAGTCGTGAATCCAGCATGCGAGCCCCAGCGAAGCGGCCCAACGGTACACCTTGGCCGCGATCGCCCCGGCCTCCGGGGAGTAGTACGACCTCGCGACCCTGCGGTCGAACGGGCCCGACTCCTCGACGCGGATGGCGACGGCGAAGACGAACTCGATGAGCGCGTCCGGTGGAAGGAAGGCCTGGTCGAACGCGGCGAATCGGAGCGCCAGAAAATCCTCCGAGGTGATTGGCGAGCTCGGGTGCATTCGCTTCGGATCGAAGAGGTAAGCGCTTTCCTTGATTACCAAGTACAGGCTGAGGTCTTGCGGGTCGCGCGCAGAGGCCGCCGTGATGGCGGGTAAGCGTGACCGAAGGTCCCCCGGCCACGACTCGGTTTTGCGAAGTCGGAGCATTCCAAATGCGTCTCTGAGCACAGTCCGCGCCAGACCCGTGATTCACCGGTTCTCGTCGCTCGAGCTCGGTCGCTCGCCCGCGGGCCCAACCCGCGGGCCCAAGAAGTGCACCCAAGAAGTGCAATAGGGAGGTGTTCGAGGGATGATTTCGCCTCCGCAAGACGCCTCGCCGGTTGGCCGGAGCCAGGGACGGATTCTCGTGGTGGATGACGAGGAGCCGCTGACCCGCGCCGTCGCGCGCGGGCTCACCGCCGCGGGCTACGAGGTATCCACGGCGGTCGACGGGATGCGAGCGGTGGACCTTCTGGGTCGCATCGAGTTCGACGCCATCGTGAGCGACATCGACATGCCCGGGCTGAACGGCATCCGGCTCTTGCAGGCCATTCGCCGGCACGACGTAGACGTCCCCGTCATCCTGATGACAGGAGCCCCGGACGTGAAGACCGCAGTACTGGCGGTCGAGCACGGCGCCCTCAGATACTTGATCAAGCCGGTGACGATGGAGGACCTGCAGAAGGTGCTCGCGCGCGCGGTTCGCCTCAAGCAAATGGCGAAACTCAAGCGGCGAGCGCTGGGCATGGCAGGCGACGGAGGGCTCGGCGCGGGCGATCGCCTGGCCCTCGAAGCCAGCTTCGAACGGGCTCTCGCAACGCTTTGGTTGGCATACCAACCGATCGTGCGCGCCCGGGATCGCTCGGTCTTCGGCTACGAGGCACTCCTGCGCAGCGAGGAGAGCGCATTGCCTCACCCGGGAGCCATCCTGGACGCGGCAGAACGGCTCGGGCGCCTCGACGATCTCGGCCGAACGATCCGTGCCGCGGCTTGCGTAGCCGTCGCCCGAGCTTCTCCAACCGCCGTGTTTTTCGTGAACTTGCACGCTCACGATCTGATGGACGACACCTTGCTCTCCGCCCGATCGCCCCTATCCGCGATCGCAGGTCGCGTCGTGCTCGAAATCACGGAGCGTGCTTCGCTCGATGGGGTCAAGGACCTTCGAGCAAAGGTCGCGGAACTGCGGGCCATGGGCTTTCGACTTGCCATCGACGACCTTGGCGCCGGTTACGCCGGCCTCACGAGCTTCGCCACGCTGGAGCCCGAGTTCGTGAAGCTCGATATGTCGCTGATTCGTGATATCGATTCCAACCATACGAAAGAGACGTTGGTTCGCTCGATGACGTCCCTTTGCGAAGAGCTTGGAATGATGGTCGTGGCCGAAGGCGTCGAGACGCCCGCAGAACGCGATCTCCTCGTCTCGATCGGTTGCCATTTTTTGCAGGGTTACCTTCTTGCCAAGCCGGGCATGCCATTCCCGGCACCTACCTGGTGAAGCATCTCAGGAGACTCGCGCCGCTTCGCCATGCGGGTCTCCGCGGAGCGCATCGATGACCGGCTGAAATTGCCTGGCGTTGCTGGCACTGAGCTCCGCAAGTAACTCGTGCGCATGCAGGACGACGCCGTGCGTCGTCGCGTCGCTCCTTCCGTGCAATTCGATCATGGCGCTGGGTGCAGGTCGGGCGTGAAGCGCGACCGCGCAAAGTACCCGGGTCATCGCCAGCTCCGCGAAAAGTACACGGATGTCCTTGCCAGCACCTTGCAGGCAGAGCGGCGGGCGAGGTTCTCTTCGTGCCACAAGCTCATGCAAGGTTCCCAGCATGGTGCTGTCGAGCATCGTGCAGGACGCGAGGTCGACGACCACGCCTCGTCCTGCATCGAGTGCCTCCATGCATGTATCGCGCAGAACGGCTGCGTCCTTCCAGGTGGCTCGCCCCCGAACCACGACCCACGTCGTGCCATCGGCGGATCCAACCGAGAGCGGGCAATCGTCTGGGACGGCACAAGACGTCGTGGCCTGGTCCGCATCGACCGTCGACGCTCCACCGCTTGCAGTGAGCAAGAGGATCGTCATGTCGTCCTCGCCGCGCTCCGACCACCGTGTCAGGTGGTCCACCACCCGAGCCCCGTCCTCTGCGCCGGAGGCGACTGCGGTCAGGGTCGAATCCAGGCTCGCGGCGCGCTCTCCCATCGCGCCGATTAGGCCATCCGTGTAGAGGAGCAGTCGATCGCCATCGGCGAGCGAGACCCGATGCTCCCCGTAACTTGCATCGGGCGCCAGGCCGAGCGCGGGGCCGGTCTTCTCGAGGTGCCGGCCGATCCCCGTACCTCGCAGGAGGATCCCCGCTGGATGCCCCGCCGACGCGATCGTCGCGGTACGCGCGATCGTATCGATCAGCGCATACACCACGGTGACGAACAGCCCGGACGCGTGGCACTCTTCGAACAGCCCGCGGTTCAGATCCCGAAGCAGCGCGGCCGGTGTTTTCCGAAGAGCGTCGACAGTCGAGAGCCGCTGGTGGAAGAGCACGGCGAGGAGGGCCGCGCTCACGCCGTGACCGGCCGCGTCCGCCACGTAGACCGCGAGGTGGCGGTCATCGAGCATCGCCGCTCCGTACAGATCGCCTCCGATCGACTTGCTCGGGCGGTAGGCCACGTTGACCTGCATCCGCTCGATGGGCCCAAGCTCGTGCGGCAGAAGCGCTCGCACGATGCGCTCGGCGCGCCGGAGATCCTGGTCGAGCATGGCCTGCTGTTCACGAAGCACCGCGTTGGCCACCTCGAGCTTTCCGTGACTCTCGGCGAGTCGGAGGGTGTTGTCTGCCAACGAACGCACCAAAAGAGCGCGCTCGGCAACGATGGCCTGATGGCCAACCGCATTCGAGACGACGGTCTGCAGCTGCAGGGGCGACTGGATAGGCTTGCAGACGAAGTCGAAGGCGCCGAGCTTGAGGGCCTGGGCCACATCTTCGAACGTGCCTTGGCCGGAGACGACGACCCACAGGGGGTGCGGGCAGTACTCCTTGGCCCACCGCATGAGGTCGAGCCCGTTCATCCGCGGCATCTGAAGGTCGCAAAGAACGACATCGACTTGAACCGCGGACAGAATCGCGCGGGCCTCGACGCCGTCATCGGCTTGCAGCGGCGCGTATTCGCAGAGCGCCCGCAGGTATGTTCGGAGCACCGCGCCATCATCGTCGACGACCAAAATGCGAGAATCCTTGGCGCCCATCGCGTATCTCCTGGCGCGCTGCGACTTTATCGCGGCGCGGCTGCTGCTTCGGGGGCAAGGGCCGTCGCACCGCGGAGATCGCGCTGCGAACGACCGCGCTCGGCGAACCTCTGAACCATCTCTCGCAAGGCTTTGGAGTCGAACGGCTTGTTGATCCGTTCGTTGCCGACCCCGTCGAGAAAGGCGTGGGCCTCTGCCGTGAAGGCTCCTCCGGTGAGAAACACGACTGTCTCGGCGACCTTCGGATCGCGCCTCACCATCTCGCGGTACAGTTCCATGCCCGACATACCCGGCATCATCAGATCCGTAAGCACCACGTCGAACTCCTTGCCCTCGGCAAGCAGATCCAGCGCAGCTTGCGCCGTCGTGACGACGGTCACGGCGTGGGTGGCCAGGACGCGGCGGATCGCGAGACCAATGGCCTGTTCGTCATCGACGACCAGCACCGTGGCGCTCCGCGCTGAACCGGCCTTCGACGGGCCGCTCGCCGCGAGCGGTCGGACCGTGGGCGATCTGGACGGCGGCAGAGCGATCCGGAGGACCGTCCCGTGTCCCAGCTCGCTCTTGGCCGAGATCTCTCCGCCCATTCCCGTCACGATGCTATGGCTGATCGAGAGCCCAAGCCCGGTTCCGAGACCGATCGGTTTGGTGGTGAAGAACGGGTCGAAGACGCGATCCAAAAGGGGTGCCGGGATGCCGGTTCCGGTGTCGCGCACTTCCACGACCGCCCGGCCGTCGACGTCGGTGAAGGTGACGACGCGAATCTCGTTGGCGTCGGTGCTTCCCGCCGGGAACGCCTGGGCGGCATTCACGAGAAGATTGATGAATACCTGCCCCAGCCGAGCGCCATCCGCATCGACGAGAGGGAGCGGGCCGTATTCCCTCACGAGTCGGGCGCGATGGCGGATCTCGTTGAGAGTCATGCTGACGGCAAGGTCAATCACGGGGATGACGTCGATGGCGCCCAGTCTCTCCTCCTCGATTCGGGAAAACGTCTTGAGCGCGCGCACGATCGAGGTGACCCGATCGACGCCATGGCGCGCTTCGACCAGCATCTCCTCCACTTCTTTCATCCGGTCGGGCGGCGCTCCCCGGATGATGGCGCCAATTTCTTCGAGCGCCGTGTCGACGTTTGCAACGACGAAGGTCAGTGGATTGTTGATTTCGTGTGCGACGCCCGCTGCGAGAGTGCCCACGGCAGCCATTCGGTCGGCAAAGACCAGCTGCTTCTGCGACTGGGCCTGCATGGCCTCCGCGGTCCGTTGTCTGGTCAGGTCGCGGAAGACGAACACGGCTCCGTTGACGTTCCCGTCGCCGGCCCGGATTGGCGCGCAACTGTCCGCAATGGGAATCTCGGTGCCGTCTCGTCGGTGCAGGACCGTGTGGTTCGGAAGCTTGACGACCAAGCCCTCTCGAAGCGCCCGAGCGATCGGGTTCTCGACCGCGTCGCGGGTGTCGGCGTTGACGAGCGGGAGGACATCCACGAGTGATCTGCCTTTGGCTTCGGCGAGGGTCCACCGGGTAAGATCTTCGGCGACGGGGTTCATGCGGGTGATCTCGCCCGCCGCATTCGTCGCGATGACGCCATCGCCGATGCTGTGGAGCGTGGTCGCCAGGCTCTCGGCGAGCTCGTACATTGCCTCCTTGGTCGCTTGGGTTTTGGTGATGTCGTTGGCGACGGCGTAGAGGATACCCCCTTCGAGGCGGGTCACGGCCTGCCACTCCAGCCAGCGCCAGGATCCGTCCTTGCAGCGATACCTGCTGACGTGACCGACGACTGGTTGCCACGGGCCCAAGTCCTCGGCAGCCTCCGTCGTCGGCTCCCGCGCGTCGGGGTCGACCAAGTCCATCCACGGCTTCGACAGGAGCTCCGTGGACGACCACCCGAGGGCCTTGGTCCAGGCGGGATTGACCATCGTGAAATAGCCACCTTGTCCAATCGCGCATTGGAGTTGGAGAGACAAATGGAAAAACTGCGCGCGAGCGTGGTCTGCGTCTCCGCTGTTGGCGAGGCTCGGGGCGTCGTGCAGAGCCGCCGATAGCTGCCGCCGTAGCACACGCTCCGCGGACGATTCGGCCACGAGCTCGTCAGCGCCAGCCTCCAGAAGAAGCCCCTCGTCCCCGCAGCCATCGCTCACCACGGCAACGATCACGGCGCCCTCGCGGCTCGCGGCAGCGCGAAGTTGTTTGCAAGAGTCGGCGACGGCTCCGCTCGAGGCTCCCCCGACGATGACGACGGCCGGGGACTAAGCGTCCAACAGGCGCAGCGCCCCGGATGCGTCCGACGCCCTCGAGAACTCATGACGATTTTCGGGCAGAGCTTGCCTGGCTGCTGCCGCGAATCCGTCGGACACTGCACACAAAAGGAGTTTCATGGAGCGCGCCTCTCGAAGCCGCGGTAGCCTTCGCACGCATCTTTCGCGCCAGCGGTGCCGCCCAGAGTCGCGACTGAGCCGAGAAGCCGGCCCCGCAAGCGTCAGCTCGGAGCGAGGCGTGCCGCGTCGAGAGTGTCGCGAACTTTGCGAGCGAGCGCCTCTGGCGTGATCGGCTTCTGAATGAACGCGGCCGGGCGCCCGAGAACGCCCTGACGCAGGACCGCGTCGTTTGCATAGCCCGACATGTAGAGCACCTTCATCTCGGGACGGATGGCGACGAGTCGATCCGCCAACTGCGCTCCGCTCATGCGCGGCATCACGACATCGGTCAAGAGAAGGTGGATGGCCGTCGGATGCTGCTCGCATAGCAGGAATGCGTCGCCTCCGCTCTGAGCTTCGACGACGTCGTACCCGTATCTACGCAGAATCGTGCGCGTCAGGACGCGAACCGGCTCGTCGTCCTCGACGAGCAGGATGGTCTCGGAACCGCCGAGCACGGGGTGGGGCGGGGGATTCGACGACACGCGCTCGATCGCGTCTTTGTCGGCCGTCGGAAAGTAGATCGAGATCTCCGTGCCCTTCTCGGGCTCGCTGCGAGCCGAGATCGTTCCACGACTCTGCCGGATGATCCCGAACACGGTCGCAAGCCCGAGCCCGGTGCCCTTCCCCGCCTCCTTGGTGGTGAAGAACGGATCGAACATGCGAGCCTTCGTCGCCTCGTCCATCCCGGCGCCGGTATCGCTCACGGCCAGCACGATGTGAGGCCCCGGCTCCACACCGGGGTGCGCCGAAGCGTATCCTTGGTCGAGAACGACCTCCGCCGTCTCGATCGTGAGCTTGCCGCCACCGGGCATTGCATCGCGCGCGTTGACGGCAAGGTTCATGATCACCTGCTCCATCTGCCCCGGATCCACCAGAACCTTGCCGAGCACCGGCGCACAGATCACGGACAGCTCGACGTCCTCGCCGATGAGGCGCCGCAACATCCTATCCATCCCCTGGACGACCTGGGTGAGGTCGACGAGCCTTGGATGCAACACCTGCTGCCTGCTGAAAGCGAGCAACTGCCGCATCAGAGCGACGCCCCGCAAACCGGCATGGTGAATCTCGCCGAGGTCGCCGCGCATCGGGTCGTCGTCTTTCAAATCGGCGGCGAGCAGCTCGCTGTAGCTCAGCACGATCGACAAGAGGTTGTTGAAGTCGTGGGCGAGGCCTCCCGCGAGGATGCCGATGGCCTCCATCTTCTGCGATTGGTGCAGCTGCTCCTCCAGGTGTCGCCGCTCGGTGAGGTCGTGCGTCACCTTTGCGAACCCGAGGAGAATGCCGGCGGCGTCGTGCAGCGGAGCCAGGACCACGTTGGCCCAGAACGTCGAGCCGTCCTTGCGAACGCGCCATCCCTCCTCCTCTGCCCGCCCCGTCGCCACCGCGGCGGCCAGAGTTCGCTGTGGGCGTCCGTCCTTCACGTCGGCGGGCTCGTAGAAGGTGGAGAGGTGCTTTCCGAGAATCTCCTTGGCAGTGTACCCCTTGACGCGCTCGGCCCCCGCGTTCCAGCTCACCACGTAGCCGGACGGATCGAGCATGTAGAGCGCATAGTCCCTTACACCGTTCACGAACACGCGAAAGCGGGTTTCGCATTGACGGATGGCTGCGTTCGCGTGCGCCAACTTCTCGTCAACCAGCGTAACCCTGCGTTCCTGAGCGATTTTCTCGAGGTCGTCGTCGACGAGTCGCGGGCCACCTTCGATTCCGCGCATCTCCTCGATTTTCTCGAGGTGCGCTGCCGAACCCTCTTCGAAGTCCTTGCCGTCAAGCTTGACGTGAACGGTCTCCATCGCACGGCCCCCAGCGAATTCCGCGGAAGGTGCAAATTGGGGGCCCTCGTTCGGGGACTCTACACCGAACCGCGCGCCTAAGCCTGAGCGCTGCGTAACCCCTCGGCGTCGACTCACGTTTCGTCGGCATCCTGCGGGCGGGTGAAACTGCCCATCGACGCCCGTGCTTTTTGCGAAGGCCGTCTGCGTCCGCGAGGCGGGCGAACCGTGGTTACCTTGTTTCTGTCGGAGCGAAGCACCGACCAAAAAATGAGCAATCTCGGGGGGACCAGCGTTGCTGACGCTCTGAAACAGAGCCGAGTTCTCATCGTCGAGCTCGAGCGCGAAGCGATCCAGCGGGAGACGGAGGCTCGGGAGTACGTTCGCCTCCATTTGGAGCGCTACAAGTCGCTCGTCGCGGCGATCGCGCAGGTGATTTGGACCTGCGATGCCGGAGGCGAGATGGCCGGGGAGCAGCCCAGCTGGGCCGCCTTCACGGGCCAGACGCTCGCTCAATATGAGGGGCTCGGCTGGCTGGATGCCTTGCATCGCGACGACCGGGCCTGCAATGCCGAGGCATGGGCGCGTGCCGTGTCGGGGGGCACCCCCTACGCGATGGAGCACCGCCTTCGTCGTCACGACGGAGTGTATCGATACTTCTCGGTCCGGGCCGTGCCGGTGTTCGCCGACGACGGAAGTACGCGTGAATGGGCTGGCATCCACACCGACATCACCGACCGCAAGCTCACCGAGCAAACGTTACGCGACGGCGAGAGGCAATTCCGAGAACTGGCCGATTCGATGCCTCAGATCGTCTGGGCGGCCGGCCCTGACGGTCACTTAGACTACTACAATCGACGCTGGTACCAGTTCACGGGCCGGCCGGAAGGCATCGCGGGAGACGAGAGCTGGGCCGATGTCGTCCATCCCGACGATCAAGAGCGCTGTCTGGAGCGCTGGCACTCGGCCACACGGTCGGGCGATCCCTACGAAATCGAGTATCGACTGAGGGAGAGAACGGGAACCTACCATTGGTTTCTGAGGCGCGCGCTGCCCGCCCGGGACGCGGAGGGGCGAATCACGCGCTGGTACGGCACGTGTACGAACATCGACGCCGCGAAGGAGAGGGAAGAGGGGCTCCGGCGGGCGAACGTCGAGGCGGACACCGCGAACCACGAGCTGGAGGCCTTCAGCTACTCTGTGGCCCACGATCTGCGGACGCCGCTCCGGAGTATCGATGGCTTCAGTCAGGCGATCCTCGACGACAACGGCGACCAGCTCGATGCGCAGGGAAAGAGCCATCTTGCTCGAGTGCGCGCGGCCGCGCAACGGATGGCTCAGTTAATCGACGACCTGCTCTCGCTCTCGCGCGTCAGTCGCGTCGAGCTGCGCAGAGGAGGGGTGAATCTCACCGGCATGGCCCGCGGGGTTGGACGCCGACTTCGCGAAAGCGACTCGATGCGCAACGTCGAGCTCGTGGTCCAAGAGGGGTTGATGGCCGAGGGGGATGCCAGCCTGCTCGCCGTCGTCGTAGAGAACCTCCTCGGCAATCCTGGAAGTTCACCAACAAGCGTCCCGAAGCTCGCATCGAGATCGGTGTCACCTCCAAGGACGGGCAGCAGGCGTACTTCGTTCGCGACAACGGAGCGGGGTTCGACATGGGGCACGCGGGCAAGCTCTTCGGAGCGTTCCAGCGTCTGCACGCCAACAGTGACTTCGCGGGAACCGGGATCGGTCTCGCGACGGTGCATCGCATCGTCCGCAAGCACGGCGGCCAGATTTGGGCGGAAAGTGAAGTGAACCAGGGCGCGACCTTCTTCTTCACCCTCGGTCCTCCCGCGGGGGCGCCGAGGGCGCCGCCGAACCCATGATCGGCTCTCCGCTCGACGCGGCGCGGCGAAAGCCGCTCCGGGTTCTGCACGTCGAGGATTCGGAGAACGACTCCGCGCTCGTCATGCGGGAGCTTCGGCGAGGCGGGTTCGATCCGAGGTTCGAGCGTGTCGAAACCAGGGTCGCGTTCAAGGACGCCCTTCGAGAGAAGGAGTGGGACGTGATCATCTCGGACTACGCGCTCCCTACCTACGACGGGGCAGCTGCCCTCGCCGACGCGCGGGACATGGGCAGCGACATCCCGTTCATCCTGGTCTCGGGCACGATTGGCGAAGAGACGGCCGTGGACGCGATGCGCGCTGGAGCGAACGACTACGTACTGAAGAACAGGCTCGGTCGATTGGCGCCGGCGGTCGCGCGCGAGCTTCACGAAAGCAAGGAGCGTGCAGCACGCCGCGTGGCCGAAGACGCGCTACGGGAGAGCGAGGGGCGGCTCCGGAGACTGGCCGAGTCTGGACTCGTCGGGATCATCGTGGCGGAGGATTCCGGCAAGATCGTGGCGGCCAACGATGCCTTTTTGGCCATGGTGGCCTACTCGCGAGACGATTTGGCGGCGGGTTTGGTGAGCTGGGCGCGCATGACCCCCCCCGAGTGGAGCTCCGCGAAGACCGCGGCGGCCGAGCAGCTCCGCGTGCACGGCGTCGCTCGACCCTGGGAAAAGGAATACGTTCGCAAGGATGGCAGCCGCGTTTCCGCCCTCGTGGGCGTGGCGACGCTCGAAGGCGGCAGAAACATCTCGCTGTCGATCGATCTGACGGAGCGGAAACAAGCCGAGGCGGGCCGTGCGCGTGCCGAAGAGGCACTTCGCCAGAGCGAAGAGCAACTCAGGCAATCGCAGAAGATGGAGGCCGTCGGCCGGCTGGCCGGCGGCGTGGCGCACGACTTCAACAACGTGCTGTCCGTGATCCTCAGCTACTCCGAGCTGATGCTCGCCGACGTGAAGCCGGGCGAGCCGATACGCGACGACATCGAGGAGATCCGGAAGGCCGGCTGTCGCGCCGCCGCCCTCACGCGGCAACTGCTCACGTTCAGCCACCAGCAGGTGCTCGAGCCGAAGGTTCTCGACCTGAACGACGTGCTCGTGAGCATGGACAAGATGCTGCAACGCGTTCTCGGAGCGGACGTGGATCTCGTGGTGCTTCCTACGCAGGCGCTCGGGAGGGTGCGCGTCGACCCGAGTAGCATCGAGGTGGTCATGATGAACCTCGTCGTGAACGCGCGCGATGCCATGCCGACCGGTGGCACTCTCACGATCACGACGAGCAACGTCGTGCTCGACGAGGCCTATGCGCGAGCGCATCTCGGAGCGAAGCCCGGCCCGCACGTCGTGCTCGCGGTGACGGACACCGGCACGGGCATCGACGAGGCGATACTCGCGCGCATCTTCGAGCCATTCTTCACGACCAAGGCGGTCGGCCAGGGCACCGGGCTAGGGCTCTCGACGGTCTTCGGGGTGGCTCAGCAGAGTGGCGGGAGCGTCTGGGCCGACAGCAAGCTCGGGGTGGGAACGACGTTCAAACTTTACCTCCCCCGTGTGGACGCAGCCATCGATGGCGCCCGGATGACCGAGCCGCCCCCCGCGAGTTTGCTCGGCTCGGAGACGATCTTGCTCGTGGAGGACGACGATCAGGTGCGCGTCGTGGCTCGGGGCATCCTCAGGCGGAACGGCTACTCCGTCGTCGAGGCGCGCAGCGCCGGGGAGGCCCTTCTGCACTCGGAGAAGCACCCCGGCACGATCCACCTGCTTCTCACCGACGTGGTGATGCCTCAGATGAGCGGCCCTGAGCTCGCGAATCGACTTTCGCGTGTCAGGCCCCACATGAAGGTGCTCTGCATGTCCGGTTGCACGGACGACAGCACCGTTCGACAAGGCGTCATCGAAGCTCATATTGCCTATCTCCAGAAGCCGTTCACCCCAGAAGCGCTGTCGACGCGCGTCCGCGAACTCTTGGACGGACCGTGAGACGCAGCCCCCACGATCGCTCGCTTGCGCAGCAGCTCAGCAAGGCGTTCGTACTCTTCGGCGTGCTCGTCGCCGTAGCATTCTTGCTGACCGCGCTGGCGTACGCGGCCACGGGGACTTGGCTGACACCCGAGTTCGAACGGAGCCGCCTGGCCGTGAGGGCCGAGACCGCCGCCTACACGGCGATGATCGACGAGGAAACCGGGCTCCGTGGCTACATGATGACTCGCGATACTCGCTTCCTCGAGCCCTACACGGACGGGGTCAGTCGGCTGGCGCGAGCCAACGACGCCCTTGCCGCGTACGCGAGCTCCGTCCCGGAACTGGTCGCATCGATGCTCGGAACGCGGTTGGCCGAAGAGAACTGGCGCGCGCGATGGGCCGCCGCTGCGGCCGACACGCGGCCCGGCACCATCGCTCCGGCGATGTCCGAAGGCAAAGCACTCTTCGACGCCTATCGGACGGAGGAGCGCGCGTTTGCCGACGCGCTCAACCGACGCAGCGAAGTCCTGTCTCGGCGCGACCAGCAAGCGGTCGCGGCTCGTGTCGTCTTGGAGCTCGCAGTCTTCATCGCCATCTTCTTCCTCGCGACGCGTCAGCATCGCGCGCTGCGCGATTCGATAGTCACCCCCGTCGCTGCTCTGCTGCGCCATATCGGCAGCGTTCGCGACGGACAGCTGGAGGCGACCGTCGCCCCCGCGGGTCCGCGCGAGCTACGCGAGCTCGGCGAGGGTCTCAACGAGATGGTGTGCGCGCTTGCCGCGGCGCGAAAGGTCGCCGAGTCCCGTGACCAAACGCTCAGCGACCACTCGATCCGATTGCGCCAGATCCTCGATGCGAGTCGCGAGTTCTCCGAGAGCCTGAACCTCGCATACGTCGTGGGGGCTGTGCGGCAGAGCACGGCGTCCGTTGGCGGCTACGAGCGCGTGATCGTGTGGCTCATGGACGACCAACAGAAACGACTCATCAATGCCGAACCCGGCGAGAGCACGGCGTACTCGGACGGTCCGGTCGAGTTGGGGCGCGGGCTCGCAGGGCGCGCGGCGAAGTCGGGGCGCATCACGTTCGAGGGCGCCGGCGGTCAGGTGCGATTCGGCGACGGCAACGTGGGGCCGGTTCTGGCGATCGCGATACCGCTCATCGTCGGAGCACGTGTCGTGGGCGCGCTCGAAGCGCGCCACGCCGAGGCGACCGTGGCGACGCTCCAGGAGGTCGAAGTCCTCGAGATGCTCGCCACGCACGCGGCCACCGCCGTCGAATCGGCACGGCTTCACGAGGTCGTCGAGGAGCGAAGCCAGCTGGATGCTCTGACCCGGCTCTTCAACCGGCGCCGGCTCGAAGAAGACCTCGATGCCGAATGCAAACGATGCGCGCGCTATCGACGTCCGCTGGCTTTCGTGATGCTGGACGTCGACCATTTCAAGGCGTTCAACGACGCTCACGGTCATCCGCAAGCGGATACGGCTTTGCAGGAAGTGGCCGAGGTCATCGCGAGCTGCGTGCGCACGACCGACACCGCTTATCGCTACGGGGGCGAAGAGTTCTGCGTCCTTTTGCGCGAGACCACCGCGGAAGACGCGATGCATTTCGCGGAGCGGGTCCGCGCGCGCATCGAGAAGCGCTTCGCCACGGGTGCGACGCCGGGCATCACCGCCTCCTTCGGGGTCGCGGAGTTCTCGCCGGCCGCGCCGATGCCACGCTCGCTCGTGGAGGCCGCCGACGCTGCCATGTACGAATCGAAGCACGCGGGCAGAAACCGCGTCGTGCTAAGTGCGGCGCCGCAGTTCGCCCTGCCGCAGTTCGCCGTCGAAGCGCCGAACGAGGCGGCCACGTCGGAGCTCGCGGCCACCGCCGGCGCCAAAGCAGGATAGGAGATATTGTTCAAGCATCACGGCCCGAGCCGATCGCCTCGGCAGAATGCCGTTTTGGCCGCCTACCTGGCGCTCGTCGGGGGATTCGTCAACTCGGCGGGCTTCGTCCTCATCGGGTCGTTCACCTCGCACGTCACGGGCAGCGTCGGGAGGTTGGCGAACGACGTCGCGTCGCGCGATTGGAGCGCGGCGGCCGGCGCCGCGGCCATGATCGTCGCGTTCTTCTGCGGCTCCTTCGTCGCCAGCATGATCATCGAGAGCGAAGCGCTCGGCAGCGCGGCCGACGCATACGGCGCCTCGCTGGCCCTCGAAGCTTTTCTGCTCTTTGGGTTCCTGGCGACGTTCACCGGGGGCGGTGGCGGTGACCGCATTCGGTCGCTCGAGGGCGCGACGCTCTGCGCAGCGATGGGGGTCCAGAACAGCCTCGTGACGCGATTGTCCGGCGCGGTCATCCGCACTACCCACCTCACCGGGGTGGTGACAGACTTGGGGATCGAGAGCGCGCGCTGGGTCCGGTGGCTGCACGGCCGAGCATCGGACGCCTGGCAGCTGAAGCCGTCGTTCGGCGCGACGCCGCCGCATCGACCGGTCGTGGCCAGGATCGGCCTGCTCGGAATCATCGCGGCGGCGTTCACCAGCGGGGCCATTGCCGGCGCTGTGGGCGCGACGAAGTTTCGCCATATGGCGCTTGTCGTTCCGCTGGCCTCACTGGTCGCGGGCGCCGCTTACGCCTTTGCCTCCGGTCGGAGCCGCCCCCGGTAGTACCGATCGTGGCAGCTCGATCGTGAAGATGCACCCCTTGCCGGGGAGATCGCGGATGCGGAGCTCGCCGGCCATCGCCTTGACGGCCTTCGAGCAGATCGAGAGCCCGAGGCCCAAGCCCGTTCGATCGCCGCTTTTTTGGACGAACGGTCGCAACAAGCTCTCGGGCGCGTCGGGAAGGCCACCGCACTCGTCTTCGACCTCGATGAGGACCCGGCTCGGCGTGGAGCTCGCGCCGAGGTGTACGGTCGTGCCCTTGCGCGTGAACTTCAGCGCATTTTGCACCAGGTTGGCGATCGCGGCGGCGAGGATCTGCCGGTCGGATTCCACGATGACTGTGTGGTCCACCGTCGTCACCAAGAAGTGCAATCCTCGCGTCTGCGCAACTATCGAGGCGCCGATCGCCACGTCTTCGAGGACTTCCCAGACCGGAACACGCTCGAGGTTCACCATGCCGGCGTCGAGGCGGACGTCCGCGAGCGAACGATCGATGAGCGTTTGCAGCCGGATCAGGTTTCGATCGAGCATGGCGCCCGTGCTGCCGTTCAAGCCGACGGTGCCCCTTTTGATGCTGGTGACGGAAAGCATCACGGTGTTGAGGACGTTGCGCATCTCGTGAGCGAGGATGCCGAGTCGCTCGGTGCCTTGTTTGACCAGCGCGTTGTCCCGCTGATGCGCGTACGCCGTCACGGCGCCGGCGATCGCGTCGTCGAGGCTGAGGTTCAACGTTTGGAATTCGTCGGCGGGGATCTGTCTCTTTTGCTCTTGGGAGAGGGCCGTTATCACCTGGCAGAGGTCGCCGTAGTCGTGGACGACCTGCGCCACGGTCAGCCCCCTCTTGAAGAGATCGTAACCGTGCTGGCTCGCGCTGAGCTGGATCTCTTCGTGGTCGACCGCGCCGTGCGCCGTTGCCCTCCGCAACGCTTCGCGAAGCTGATCGAGGAATACCGGAAGCCCCTGCGTCAGCTCCACATCCGTCGCCACCGGTGCGTTTCTGGTGGCGACGCGCACGCGCGCCCGGGCAAGGATGTCTTCCCGGTTTGCCGCAATGAACTCGCGCAACATGACCCATGGACCATAGACCCCGTCCGACCAATGACAAGGCGCGGCGGCTCGTGAGGCCCTAGCGTGGTCGGCCGTGGCCTTCCTGGAATTTTCTGCTCGCCGGCGTGGGGCTTGCAATCGTGTCGCGCCATGAATCCCCCGTCGCGAAACCAGACGCCGTCGCGCAAATCCGTCCTCGTGGTCGACGACGACGAGGATCTGCGGATGGCGATATACGAAGCCCTCTCTCCCCAATACCGTGTGATTCTAGCTGCCGACGGCCTCGACGGATACGAGAAAGCCCACGAGCACCCGTCGCCCGATCTCATCATTGTCGACATTTCCATGCCGCGGCTCGACGGCCTGGCGATGGCGCGTCGCATCCGCGAGACGGAGGCCCTCCGCCGCATCCCGATTGTCTTCATGTCCGGCCAGATGCCGTCGGCAGCTATCCTCGCGGTCTCGTACGTAGACCCATTCTCGTGCCTCCCAAAACCAACGAACCTCGCCGTGCTCGATAGAGCAGTGAAACGTCTCCTGAACTGAGCTCAGCGACACCGGTAAGCATTGGACGACGCGCCGAACGATGGGGACCGCCGCGCAGGCTCGGATGGAAATATCGCTAGATGCGCACGCGGTGCAGTCGCAGTGCGTTCGCAATGACCGAGACCGAGCTCAGGCTCATCGCGGCGCTGGCGATCATCGGGCTGAGGAGCAGGCCGAGAGACGGATAGAGCACGCCGGCGGCGACAGGAATGCCGAGCGCATTGTAGGCGAACGCGAGCCACAGATTCTGACGGATGTTACGCATCGTCACGCGGCTCAGGGCACGCGCCCGAGCAAGCCCTCGGAGGTCGCCCCCCAGGAGAACGACTCCGGCGCTCTGCAGGGCGACGTCCGTCCCCGTCCCCATGGCGATGCCTACGTGCGCTTCGGCCAGAGCCGGCGCGTCGTTGATGCCGTCGCCGGCCATGGCCACGATTCGCCCATGCGCCTTGAGCCGCTTTATCACCTCGCCCTTCTGCGCGGGGAGCACCCCCGCCTCGACCTCGTCGATGCCGAGCGTTCGAGCCGTCAAGAGGGCATTCGTCCGCGTATCGCCCGTCAGCATCACGAGTCGAACACCGTCGTCCCGCAGTGCGCGGATGGCGTCTCGGGCTTCCTCCTTGATGGGGTCGGCGATACCCAGAAATCCCGCCGCCTGGCCCTCGATCGCGACGAAGATCACGGTCTCACCCTGCGTCCGATGCGATTCCGCGATCTCAGTGAGGCTCGTCCTCAGAACGCCAAGCTCGTCGAGCAGGCTCTCATTGCCGACACCGACCCCGCGTCCGCCCACCTGACCGGTGACTCCCTTTCCGGTGATCGCCCGAACATTCGCGGGCGAGTCGAGCTCGAGGCCTTTCGCCGTGGCGTCGGCGACAACCGCCCCCGCGAGCGGGTGCTCGCTGCCGCGTTCCAAGCTCGCCGCCAGTCGAACGAGCTCGTGCTCCTCGAATCCGGGCGCTGCGAATACGGAGACGACGCTCGGCTTGCCCTTGGTAAGCGTCCCTGTCTTGTCGACGACGATCGTGTCGACGGTCTGCAACGTCTCGAGGGCCCGTGCGTCCTTGAAGAGGACGCCCATGGTGGCGCCGCGGCCCACGCCGACCATGATCGACATGGGCGTTGCCAGACCGAGCGCGCAAGGACAGGCGATGATGAGGACAGCGACGGCGCTCACGAGCCCGTGGGCGAGGCGCGGGTCGGGCCCGGCCAGAGCCCATACGACGAACGTGATCAAGGCCGACCCGATCACTGCCGGCACGAAGACCGCGGCAGCGCGATCCGCGAGGCGCTGAATCGGCGCTCGGCTCCGTTGCGCCTCGCTGACGAGCCGAACGATCTGCGCAAGAAGCGTGTCGCTGCCCACGCGCTGGGCCTGGATCAACAGGCCACCCGTTCCGTTGACCGTACCGCCCGTGACCGTGGAACCGAGCGCCTTCGATACGGGCACGGGTTCTCCGGTGACCATCGACTCGTCGACGGCGCTCGCGCCCTCGACCACCGTGGCGTCGCAGGGCACGCGCTCGCCCGGGCGAACGCGCAGCCGGTCGCCCCGCTGCACTCGGTCGAGTGACACATCGTCCTCGGTGCCGTCGGCGCGGACCCGTCGCGCCGTGTTCGGCGTCAGCTGAAGGAGCGAGCGGATGGCATGCCCCGTCCGGCGGCGCGCGCGAAGCTCGATCACCTGTCCGAGGAGAACCAGGAACGTGATCGCCGCTGCCGCCTCGAAGTAGACACCGACGGTCCCGTCGAACCCCCGAAGCGATGCAGGAAAAAGCGATGGCGCGACCGTCGCGACGACGCTGAAGACGTAAGCCGTACCGGTGCCGAGAGCGATCAAGGTGAACATGTTCAGGCTGCGGTGGACGATCGAGGCCGCGCCGCGTTCGAAGAGAGGCCAGCCTGCCCAAACGACAACGGGCGTCGCCAAGGCGAATGCGACCCACTGGAGCGCGCGGGCCGAAAGGGCATGCCCGAGCGGTTGCCCGGGAATCATCTGCGCCATGCTGAGCAGCACGACCATGGCCGTGGGGGCGCCCGACCACCAGAACCGTCGCGTCATGTCGACGAGCTCCGGGTTGGGAGCCTCTTCGAGCGTCACGGTACGTGGCTCGAGAGCCATTCCGCAGATGGGGCAGGCGCCCGGCTCGGCCCGGACGACGTCCGGGTGCATCGGGCACGTGAACGGAGCGCCCGTTTCCGCTGCGGACGAGGGCGCGGCGGTGGGCTCCGGCGCGAGGAATTTCTCGGGACCTTCTCGGAATCGCGTTAAGCACCGCTCGCTGCAGAAAAAGTACGTCCGCCCGTCGTGCTCGGTCGTCCACCTCGCGTTTGTGCGACGGACGGCCATGCCGCACACGGGATCGCGCGCGCTATCGACGAGCGGAGAGCCGGCGTATTCGCTGGGAGAATGGGGTGCGACGGGGCCGGGGATGTCCTTGAAACTGCCCATCACGCAGCAACATAGTGACGGGAGCTGTTGGTGCTCCCAGCGGCATGCGTAGTGCATGAGTAGGGGCCGGCGCAACGCACATCGAGGAGCACGGTCATGCACGCCTTCAGGCTTGGAAAGGTCTTCGGCATCGATATTCGCATCGATTGGAGCTGGGTCTTCATCTTCGTACTGATGACGTGGAATCTCTGCGCGGTGTTCGCAAACTGGCATCCGCAATGGCCCAGGGCGGAGCAGGGCCTCGTCGCGATCGTCGCCTCGCTCCTGTTTTTCGCCTGCGTGCTGCTGCACGAGCTCGCGCACTCGGCCATGGCGGTGCGCTTCGGCATGTCCGTGCGGAGCATCACGCTCTTTCTCTTCGGCGGCGTGTCCAACATCGAGCACGAGCCGCCCTCGGCCCGTGCCGAGTTCTGGACGGCGATCGTTGGTCCGCTCGCGAGCCTCGCTCTCGGAGCCATGTTCCTCGGGTGCGCCGTGGGCGGCGCGCGCATGTCTATGAGCGGCGCCAGCAGCCTACAGAGCTCGGTGTCGCGTCTCGGTCCGGTCACGACACTGCTCGTGTGGCTCGGGCCGATCAACATGATCATCGGTATATTCAACCTCGTTCCGGCCCTTCCCCTCGACGGCGGGCGGGTGCTCCGCGCGGCGTTGTGGGGCTGGTCGGGGCAGCTCGGCGCAGCCACCCGCCAGGCTTCGGCCATCGGCCAGGCGATCGGGTGGGGCTTCATCGTGCTCGGCATCGCGATGAGTTTTGGTCTGCATGTGCCCTTCCTCGGCTCGGGGCTGGTCGCGGGGCTGTGGCTCGCCTTCATCGGGTGGTTCGTCCGGGGCTCGGCGGCTCGAGCGACGGGGAGACTCGCCATAGACGAGGCGCTGACGGGCCACGTCGTCGGCGAGGTGATGCGCCGGGACGGCCAGTCGGTGTCGCCCGATTTGCCCCTGATCGCGTTCGTGCACGACCATCTGATTCGCGGGGACCAGCGGGCGGTGCCGGTCATTCTCGGCGAGCATCTGCTCGGCCTCGTGTCGGCCTCGGATCTCCGGGCCGTCCCCACGAACCAGTGGCCGTGGACGCGCGTCAGCTCGGTGATGCGGCCCGAGTCGCTGCTGGCCGTGACTTCGCCGGAAGAGCCCCTCTCGGCCGCGTTCGACCGGCTGGTGCATCGGGACATCGCGCAGCTGCCCGTGCTGGACGATGGGCAGCTGGTCGGCATGCTCTACCGCCGGGACATCGCCCGGTGGCTCGAGTTGATGTGGAGCCCGCAGCCCGCGTCGCAGGGTCTGGCCGTCCGCGGACCGCCGCTGTACATCGAACGCCCCTAGCCAACGGGCCGGCGTGGCATGGGCAGTGCGTCATGGACCGCAATGGCGCCTCGAACAAGTCTCGCACTGACTCGACCTACCGACGCGCCGCGCTCGTTTGTCCGGGCCATCGGCGGCGTGAAACTCCACTGGATCGAATACGGCGACCCCGGATTGCGCCCACCGGTGGTGTTTCTCCACGGCCTCAATGATTCGCATCTTACCTGGAGGCAAATCGCTCCAGAGCTCGCCAGAGACCGTCGAGTCCTCGTTCTGGACCTTCCCGGGCACGGCCTGTCGGACCGCCCCGACGCCAGCTACGACCTGGAGTGGTACGCGCGCCTCGTCGGCAGCTGGATGGACGCTTTGGAGCTCCCGACAGTCGATATCGTCGGACACTCGCTCGGGGGCGGAATCGCCCTCCTGCTGCTTCACACATGCCGCCCGCGCATTCGTCGCCTCGTCCTCGCCGCGCCAGGGGGCTTGGGGCGGGAGATCACGTTCCTTCTCCGCCTCGCCTCGCTCGCGCGCATCGTCGAGCGACTCGGGCAGCCGTTCATGGCCGTCGGCACCTGGCTGGCGCTGAGTCGATGGCGAGCAAAGCTCCCTCCCGGCCACATCCGTGACTTGAGCGCAATGAATGGGCGCCGCGGGAGCGCGCGTGCGTTTGCGCGCACGATACGTGACCTCGCGAATTGGCGCGGACAGCGTCACTCGTTTCTTCTTCGCGCCCACGAGATCGATGATCTGCCGCCGATCGCGCTTCTCTGGGGAGACCGCGATGCCGTTGTCCCGGTCGCGCACGGACGGGCGTTCGCACGGAGAATCGAGGGGGTCCGACTTCAGGAATTGGCCGATTGCGGACACTACCTCCACCACGACGACCGGATCTGGTTCCTGCGGGCCGTCCGTGACGCGCTCGACGTGGCCTCTTGGCCAGCGATGCGCGTCGTTCAGGCTTCGTCCGTGCCCCGCGCGTTGCAGCCCGCGGCGCCCGCCGCCGATCGCCTCTGACGGTCCCGTCCCGTCTCAGGCCTCTGGACGCCGCGTTGCGTCCGCCAGGGACACCGCCGCCTCGAGAAGGCGGCATCCCAACCGCGCCATCTCCTCGACGAGCTGCTCGGTGAGCCGGTCGACGGCGGCTGCCTGCGCGAGCTGCTCGGCGTGATCAGCGACGGCTCGGACAGCGGCAACCTGCGTTCGTACGCGCTTCAGTTGCGCTTCGACGGCGAGCCGTCCGTCGTCCTTCGACGGCGGGATGGCGAGCGTGGCAAGGACCGTCAGCATCATCGTCTTGTGGCTAAGCAAGGGTTGGGCCGGTGGCGACACTCACCTGGCTTGCCCGCTCGGCGCTACAAGTTTGGCAACGGCAGGGCACGTTGCGAAGCCCGGGTCGTCCGCTCGAGCAAGCAATCCCGCACCGTGGCGACGATGTCCTCGGCGACGACGGGTTTGACGAGAAGCCGGTCGGCTCCCAGGGTCGCGAGTCGGTTTCGCTCGTAGGGACCCGCCGACGCCGTCAGGACGATGATCGGAATGGACGACGACGGGTCTCGCTTCTTGCGGACGAACTCCGTGAGCTGAAAGCCGTCCAGCCCGGGCATTCGGAGATCGATGAGCATGACCGAGGGATGACTCCTGTCGAAGGCGTCGACTGCCTTCTGCCCATCCGCGACGCATTCCACCTCTGCATCAGGAAAGCCATTCTCGAGCTCGAGGGCCACGCTGTCCCTGAAGTCGGCGTCGTCGTCGGCGACGAGAATGCGGACCGGCTCTCGAAGACCCCTACGAGCGGCCGAAAGATCGCGGCGCAGCGCATCCACGGTCGGCGTGCGATCCGCCGGGTCCTTGGCCAGCGCCCGGAGAATCGCATGATCCAGCTCCGGAGAGCTGCACGCGCAAACGGAGCTAGGGACGCGCACTTCTTCCGTCATGTGCTGCATGAGCGTTTCCGCCGCCGCCCCTCTACTGGCGAACGGGGGCTCCCCGGTGACGAGCTCGTAGGCGATGCAGCCAAGCGAATAGACGTCGGCGCTCGAGCGGTGCGCGGGATCGAACCGGTCGGCAAAGACGATCTCGGGGGCCATGTACGCCGGCGTGCCGACAAGCTCGCGCTTGCTCGGCTGAGCTTCTCGCCGGAGGGCGGCCAGCCCCAGGTCTGCGATCCGCGGCCGCAGCTCGGCGTCGAGGAGGACGTTCGTCGGCTTGATGTCGCGATGAACCGTGCCGGCGGCATGAATCGCCGCCACGCCATCGCACATTCCGTCGAGGATTCGAAGGGCGAGGTCCGGAGCGGGAGGCCGGCCGTGGCCCGTCAGCCATTGCTCCAGGTTCTGCCCCTCGACGAATTCCATCACGAAGAAAGGAACGCCGCCGTGCTCGCCGAGCGCGTGGATCTGCACGACGTTCGGATGGCTCACGCGCGCCATCGCGCGCGCCTCGGCTGCAAAGCGCTCCCGGAACCGTCCGTCCCGCAGGTTCTGGCGCAGAAACTTCACGGCAACGTGCCGGCCGAGGCTCTCATCTTCGGCCAGGAGAACGACACCCATCGAGCCTTCGCCCAGCGGTCCGATGACGCGATATGCCCCGTTGATGAGGGTCCCCGCTCCGGGGGCCGACCCGGCATTGGACGGCGTATCGTTTTCGCCCACCAGGGTCTGGAGAAGAGAGCTATCGGACACGTTCACGCCGCTGACGCTGCGAAAGGGGCTCGGGCAAGGTGCGCGACGCGATCCGCCGCGCGCTGCCCCGTCTAAGCGAAACCGAAGGCTGCCGGCGTGCGGCGAGCTCGATAATCATGCAACGTCTATGTACAAGTCGCGTGCCAGTTGTCGTCGAAGGTGAGATGCACCCTTCGGCCGATTCGCCGGCGAGCACCCAGCCCCGGTACACATGGTGCACCCCCGACCGGCAATGCCCGCCAAGTGGCCGTTGACTTCGGAGCGACGATCGGGTTCGGTCGCGCGATGAGTAGCGATTCCTATCACGAGCCGCTGGAGCTCCTCTCTGAGGACACCCGCAACCTGCATCGCGCGATCGTCTCGCTGTGCGAGGAGCTCCAAGCCGTCGATTGGTACCACCAGCGCGCCGAGGCCTGCAGCGACCACGAGCTTCGCGCCGTCATCACGCACAACGAGAACGAAGAGGTCGAGCACGCGATGATGAACCTCGAATGGATCCGCCGCCATAGCTCCGTGTTCGACGCGAACATCAAGAAATACGTGGGCAGCACGGGCTCCATTGTTGCCGCGGAGAGCGCCACACACGGAGAAGCGAGCGCGACACCCGTATCGCTCGGCAGCGGGCTCGGCATCGGCAGCCTTCGGGGGAGCCGATGAGCGATCTCCTCAAGCGTGAGCACGCGCCCATCCCAGCCGAGGCATGGGCGCAGGTCGACGACGAGGCGCGTCGCGTCCTCAAGCTTCACCTCGCGGGTCGCAAGGTTGTCGACTTTTCGGGCCCGCATGGCTGGACGCTCGGCGGAATCAACACGGGACACCTGAACGTCATCGAGAAAGGGCCGGTCCCCGGGGTCTCGCACGCCGTCCGCGAGGTGCAGCCGCTGGTCGAGCTCCGCTCTCCCTTCACGATGAAGCTCCTCGAGCTCGACTACGCAGCCCGGGGTGCGCGCGATCTCGACCTCGACCCGGTCATCGCCGTGGCCGAGCGGGTCGCCCGCGCCGAGGACACCGCCATCTTCCACGGCTTCAAGGAAGGGAACATCACCGGCATCATCGAGGCCAGCCCGCACCCGCCGATCGACGTAAAGAGCAACCTCGAGTGGCCGCGGGCCGTCGCCGCCGCAAAAGAGGTACTGCGCGCGGCGGGCGTGAACGGCCCCTACGCCCTCGCGCTGGGGATACGGGCTTTCACCGAGCTGGCGGCCGACAGCGAGGACGGCTACCCGCTTCGCCGCCGGATCGAGGAGAATCTCGTCGACGGCTCGCTCGTTTGGGCGCCCGCGCTTCGCGGCGGCGCAGTGCTCCTATCGACGCGCGGGGGAGACTACGAGCTCACCGTCGGGCAGGACCTGTCGATCGGCTACGCGGTCCACGATCGCGATCAGGTGGAGCTCTACCTGACCGAGTCGTTCACATTCCGCGTGCTCGAAGAGAAGTCGGCCATCTTTCTGCGGCGAGCCGGCGAGTCGACGGGGCGCAAAAGCCGCTAAGCGCTCACGGCTTTCGAGACGTCGCAAGTGGCGGGGCGGCCTTCGACGAAACGGAGTCGTGCTCGACGAGGTATCCCAGCTGAGCGCGAAATCGCTCGGGGGTCGTGTTCGCTACGCCAGCCAGCCTCTGGAGCGCCAGCGGGTCGTCAAAGTCCTCGCGCTTGAGCCGCAGCATGTACGCGGATGCGATCCGGTAGCGATCGCCGTCCACGTCCACCATGCGGACCCTCATGCGCCCGGTGCGGGAGTCCATCACGTCGTCGAAGTGCACGGGCTTGAAGCTCCCCTGCTGGATGGAGATGAGCGCGTCGGAGCCTCCTTCGATGACGTACTTGGCCGCGCAGTACCCGAGGTCGCGCGTGTACTCCATGTCGAACGGGATCGGGTCTGCGCATCGGAGCTCGTAGCCGATGTTCTTCGACACGATCGTGCTCCGGATGCCGTACTCGGCGAGCCGTTCCCGTACGCGCGCCTTGCAGACGTCCCCGAAGCTGATTTCGTCCAAGCGCACGTGTCCGTGCGCGTCGCGCTCGGCGGTCGCGAGCTCCGCGATATCGTCGGGGGGGACGATCTCGGCGAGACCCTCGGCGAGCAGGGCAACGCCATCACCCCTGCCGCCCGCCAGACGCTTGATGATCGCGCCCACGAGGATGTCTACGATCGCTTCGAGTCGGACGGGGCGGCCGCGGAACTCCTCCGGGATGATCGTGAGCGCCGCTCCTGCGGCCTTGCCTATGCCAAGGGCGAGATGGCCCGCCTTTCGTCCCATGGCCACGACGAAGTACCAGCGTCCGGTCGTCTCGGCGTCGACCATCAGATTGTGAACGATGTCGACACCGACGGCCCTCGCCGTCTGGTAGCCGAACGTCCATACGTCATGCGGGAGATCGAGATCGGTGTCGATCGTCTTCGGCACGTGCACGACGCGCAGGGCGCCGCGGGCCTCGCGCGCGAGCATGTTCGCCGTGAAGGCGGTGTCGTCGCCGCCGATGGTGACGAGCATCCCGACCCCGAGCCTCTCGAGCGCGTCGAGGACGGTGCGCAGGTGCTCGGGACGCTTCGTGGGGTTTGCGCGGGACGTACCAATGCACGACCCGCCCTGGCAATGAACTCGGCTTGCGGTCTCGATCGTGAGCGGCATCACGTGCGACGTGTCGCCGGTCATGAGCCACTGAAACCCTTGCTCGATCCCGAGGACCTCGACGTTGCGCAGTCGAGCATGGATGGTCGCAGCACCGATGACGCTATTGATCCCGGGCGCAGGTCCCCCTGCAGCGACGATGGCCAGCTTGGGATGCTGCAAGACGACAGATTCTCTCACATGGACCGGTCGCGCGGTATCTGACGCGGTGGCACGTGGCGTGCAAGCCATCCGCGCCTTCCACGGAGGCAATCGATGTCCGTTACCACGACGGTACGCGTGCGTTTCGCGAGTGCTACCGCGCCGGGACCATGCCTCTCTCACGAAGAGCGCATGCGACTCTTCGCGGAGGAGCTCGACGCCCTCCGCTTGCAGACGTTCGCAAAAGTGGGCCGTGACGACGTCGCGCACGTCAAGCGGGTTCGCCGGTTCTCCGTGGCCATGGAGGTGCTCGGTCGCGCGGCGATTCATTGGAGCCTCGATCCGGTGACGTTCGCGGCCGGCGTGACGGCGCTCTGGCTTCACAAGCAACTCGAAGCGGCCGAGATCGGCCACACCGTGCTTCACGGGGCCTACGACGGGCTCGATGGCGCGGCGGCGTTCGCATCGAGGACGTTCCGCTGGGACATCCCCATCGACGAGGCGGCGTGGCGTGAGGGCCACAACGTGAAACATCACGGGGCCACCAACGTGGCCGGTCTCGACCCCGACATGTGCTTCGGCGAGGTCCGGCTGACCGAGCAAAGCGCGTGGACGCCGCGGCAGAAGCACCAGCTGCCGGTCCTGCTTGGCGTCATATTTCCGGCTTTTGCTTTTGTGATGAACTCGCATTTCACGGGCTTGAACGACGTCGTCCTCGGCCACGGCGACACCCTCGGCGATCGCTCCCGCGAGTCCGTGCGTCGCTCCTGGGAACGAGCGCTCCGCAAGTACGTGCCGTACTATCTCAAAAATTACGTCTTTTTCCCCGCGCTGGCAGGGCCGATGTTCGGCAAAGTGCTCATCGGCAATGCGCTCGCCGAGCTAGGCCGCGACCTCTATTCGGCGGCCACGATCATCTGCGGGCACGTCGGCCAAGAGGTGAAAAGCTGGCCCGCCGGGACACGCGCCCACGGGCGGGGCGAGTGGTACGCGATGCAGGTCGAAGCGTCGAACGACTTCGAGGTCATGCTTCCACTGTCGATCCTCTGCGGGGGGCTCGACCACCAGATCGAGCACCACCTCTTTCCGACACTTGCTCCCCCGCGTCTTCGGGAGATTGCGCCGCAAGTTCAGCAGATCTGCGAGCGATACGGTGTCGACTACCGGAGAGACACCTGGGCGAGCACGCTCCGCAAGGCGCTCCGGCACGTGGGCTCGCTGTCCTACGAGCCTACGAGGGGGGGACGCGCCCTCGGTCTCGATTCCACGGCCCCGTAAAGGTTGCCGCGGGCACGCCCCGATCGTAGCGACGCGGCTCCGTGCACCCATTCGAGGTCGCCGAACCGGACGGTGACCGTGGCCGCCGTCCCCGCGAACGTCTGGCTCAGCGCATCCGCGAGCGCCAGAAGCGCGCGGCGCAGTCGCGCCGACGCGTCGTGTGCGGCGCTCAGAAGCAGACGCCCAAAGCCGACAGCAGCCACGCCACGCAGCAGCTCGTCGGCCACGTCGGCTCGGTGGGCGACCGCCATGCGGTCGGTTTCTGCGTTGCAGGCGAGCACCGCGGTCCGGAGGTGCTGGCCTCGACGCCGAAGCGACTCGAGCTTCTGCTGGGTCCTCTGGAGGAGTATTTCCCTGTCATCGTGGACAACCACGACATCTTCGGACTCCGCGACGTGACTAGGCCACGCGCCCCCCCGCTCCATCACGATGAGCGAGACATTGCCCATGTCGATCTCCCCCGACGAGGCCGCTTGCACTTGTTTCGCGTGCTTGGCCGCATCAGCGCGGCCTGAAAGCAAGCGGAGCGCCAGCGCCGCATGCGCACTGAAGTCGGAACCGGTACCCTTCGATGCCCGAGCTTTTTGCAGCCGAAACACGGCGGCAACCCGGCGGTCGTGGTGCGGCGCGAATGGGCGCTTTGCAGGCTGCCAAACAAGCTACAGGCGCTTCCGAGCCTCGGAACGGCACGTCGAAGATCAGGCCATCGCCATCTTCACGTGATCGACGACCTCCGCTACCCCCGGGGCTGCCCAGGCCGCGTTCGCGGCATCCCGCCCTTCGAGGGTGACACTGCCCTCGCGTTCGAGCCGTGGCACATTGCGTGCTCGGGCCCTGGAGTGGCTGAGCCCATGAACGCCGACACGCGCGAGCCGGCCGGCCGCCACGCACACTCGGACCCGGCGGTTGCCGTTCCGCTTTTCCGCGTCGTCTCGTGGTTATCGCGACGACTGCGCGTCGAGGTCAACGGCATCGAAAACGTCCCATCCGGGCGTGCGCTGCTGGTGTCGAATCATTCGTTTGGCCTGGACTCTATTTTCCCCATGTCGGCAGTGCGCGAGCACCTTCAACGCCCCGTCTGGGTGCTCGCCGAGCACGCCTGGTGGAAGATCCCGCTCGTTCGGCGGGCCGCGGCGGCCCTCGGTGCCGTCGACGG